>ERZ1066130.14-NODE-14-length-115601-cov-16.359078_pt1 | contig 115601 bp, 88 predicted proteins | sample MGYA00382777_ERZ1066130 | MGnify/ENA primary metagenome ERZ1066130 (study PRJEB33369, sample SAMEA5778360) | biofilm metagenome | biome: Industrial cooling water; feature: Water cooling tower basin; material: Biofilm | place: United Arab Emirates | collected...
GACTACGGCTCGCCGTTCGTGCGCGTGACATACGGCGAGTTGTTCAAGAAGGCCACGGGCGTCGCGCACACGGATACGCCCGGCGTGATGGCCCTGGCGGCCAAGCACCACATTCGCACGAAAAACGAGAAGGGCCAGCCGCTGGCGGATGTGCTGGTGGTCAATGAAGTGTTCGAGGAACTCGCCGAGCCGACGCTCGACCCGACGCGCCCGACGTTCATCACCGACTACCCCTCGGCCATCAGCCCGCTGACGCGGCCCAAGCCGAGCGACCCGACGCTCGCGGAGCGCGCGGACCTCTTCATCGCCGGTATGGAAATCGCGCCGCATTACACGGAGCTGAACGACCCCGACATCCAGAGCGCGCGATTCCGCGAGCAACTGGCCGGGCTGGATGATGAAGAGAGCACCTTCCGCACCTTCGACGCGGACTTCATCCACGCGCTGAAGGTCGGCATGCCACCTGCGGGCGGCATGGGCCTGGGTATCGATCGGCTGGCGATGGTGCTGCTCAATCAGCGGAGCATCCGCGATGTCGTGCTCTTCCCGCTGATGCGGCAGGAGTAAGGCGGGGCACGAAGACGCGAAGACGGAAGACGCGAAGCCGAAGTAGAAGAGCGTTCGAAGTTCAGCGGCGGAAATCTGCGGGAGCTGCAGGCCTCTCTTCGACACGACCACTTTCTTCCCGGTCATCACCTCGTCGCTCCGCCACGCTGTCTTCTCCAAAAACCACCAACCCCAGCCGTGAGGCCGGGGCCGATGGTCTCGTGGGTATCGATCGTGATCGCCGTGCTGGTCAGGCCCCCGGCGAGTGCTCGGCAGCGTTGCCCCCGGGCTCAGCCGCCGAGGAGGCCCATGAGCATGGCGCCGTCGATGGGCATGGGCGCGGGGGCGCCCTGCGGGACGGCGTTGGCCTTGTCAAGGCGTGCGGGGTCGATGAAGCCGCTGGCCATGGGCGTGATGGTGACGGTGCCGCGGGGGCCGGGCGTCGCTTCGCTGCCGAGCGTCACGCGCACCCAGCGGACGCCCTCGCCCTGTCGATACGCGATAGCCATGGCCGTTGGCGGCTCATCGGGCGTGACCGGCGCGGTCGTGGTCAGGAGGTAGTCGCCGTTGCCCTGGTCGGTGACGGTCGCCGAGCCGCCGCCCTTGAGCAGGTCGGCCAGTGCGTGGAGCTGGCTTGCGCCGGCATCGCCGGTCAGGAGCGGGCGGAGCTTGCCGCTGATCGATGAGGAATCGAAGGTTGACCATGCGGCACCACCCGTCTGGTCGTCACCCGGTTGGACTTCGGGAAGAACGATGCCGCGTGCCGCCAGGTCGGCAGCGCGATGGGCTTCGGCCCGCTGGCGGCCCGCCTCGAAGGCAGCCTGAATCTTGACTTGGTGAGCCTCGATCTCCACCGACGACACGCCGGCGGCATCGGGCATGTCAGGCACCTGGGGTCCAAAGGACGGGCTCCCGCCCGCCTGCTCGGCGAACTTCGCGAAGCCGTCCGGCCCGAGATCGACCAGCACACCTGTACGAAGGACGTTGCTGATGACCGTCGCCAGGAAGCCACCCTCCTCGCCGGCGGGCATTCCGCTGGGCATGTGGTCGATCTTGGCATAGACCCAGTCGGTCCCACCGCCGCGTGCGGCGCGAACGCGGCCGGCGAAGCCTTCCTCGCCGCCGGCATTCACGTTGACATCGATCGTGAACGCGGATGGCTCCGGAATGTTCTGCATCTGGTCCAGACTCTCGGGGAAGAGCGACGCCGGGGAGACGGGCGAGGCGAATGCGAAGGTGATCGTGCCCGAGATGATCTCGTCGGATGAGTCGCCGACCATATTCATTTCGATGCTCAGCCCGCCGATCGCGTTGTTGCGCAGGCTCTCCAGGATCGTCGAGGCCTGCACCCGCGGGGTGCTCAGCGACAGCACCGCGATCGTTCCCGCGGCCAGAGCCACCGCGGCGGCCGAGGCCATCAGGGCCGCTCGACGCGGGCCGATCCAGCGGCGCCGGACGACCGCGGCTTCGTGCCCGACGCCAACCGGGGCGCCGTTGGTCCCGCCCGTGATGGCCGCGAGGCGAGCGGCGGACAGACCCTCGGGCATGCCCATGTTCGCCGCGGCCCTGCGGAGCGTTGCATCGATGTTCGCATCCGTGATCGGCGTGTGATTCTCGCGCGTGTTCGTGCTGGTGTTCGTGTTCATCGTGAGTTCTCGCGTCGTGCGTTGTTCGTGTTGTCGGTGGTGTGGCTCGGACTTACCGGCGGCGCGCAGCGCTCGCCGGCCATGCATGGTGTGGTTCAGGCCTGCGTTGCTCGCCCGTCGGTCTGCTCGGGGCTGGCCAGACGCTCCCGCAGAGCGGAACGCGCCCGGTACAGGCGGGCCTCGACCGCTCGCTCGCTCAGCCCCAGGGCCAGGGCGATGTCGGCGTGGCTGCGAGAGCGGAAGTAGAACTGGTGGAGAATCTCAAAGTCATCGCTGGACAGATCCGTGATCGCCAGCAGCAGTTGATCGAGCACTTCGCGTCGGGCCAGGAAGTCGTCGCCCAGCGGCCCGCGCTCCAATCCCGCCGCGAGTTCTCCCGCGAGCGCCGCGTCGACGGTCGGTAGATTGCGCGATCGCGCATCGAGCCTGCGGAGGTGGGTGTTGAGCAGATTCCGCGCAACGCCGCGGAGCCAGAACTCCAGTTGGGCCTCTTCGACTCCCGTCGCGTTGGTCTGGGCGGCGATCCAGAGTTGCTGCATCAGGTCATCGGTCGCGGCGGCATCTCCGCCCAGACGGACCATCAGGGCGCGGGAGATCACCCCCGCGCACCGGATGTAAGCCGACTCGATCGCTCGCAGGTTCGTGCTGGGCATGGTGGCCAGTCGGAGACTAGCACCCGCATCGCCCGCTGCCTGCTCCCGCGGCGGCGTGCCGACGGGCTGGGGGCTGCTGTCGCGGGTCGGTCGAAGGGTCAGGGGGTTCGCGGCCAGAGCGTGGGTGGTCATGGGAGCGTTCCGGTCGTCGTGTGACGCCGCACGGTGATGATCGCCGTGCCGCGATCAGGAGGCCCACGAGAGCCGTCCCGACACCCAGTCAATCGCGCCCCGCGGCCACGCCCCACGCACATTCCGCCGTCGTGCCGGATTTTTCCGCCGCACGTACGCTCCGGGCGTGCACGCCCCGCCCTTCCCGGTCATCTACGCCCCCACCGCCAGCGGCAAGTCGGCCCTCGCTGTCGCCATCGCGCGGCACATCGCCGCACTGGGCGGCTCGGCCCATGTTCTCGCGGCGGACGCGTTTCAGGTCTACCGCGGCATGGACATCGGCACGGCCAAGCCGACACCCGAAGAACGCCAGGGCGTGCCGCACGAGATGATCGACATCGCCGACCCGCACGCGCCGGTCCCGTTCACGGTTGATGACTGGCTGGAGGCCGCCGAGGCCAGGATCGCGCAGTTGCGTGCGGGCGGCGTGGTGCCCATCGTCGTTGGCGGCACGGCTCTGTACGTGCAGGCGCTGCTGCACGGACTCTTCAAGGGACCGCCCGCGGATGAGACGCTGCGGAGCGAACTGCGGGCGATGGAGCCCGCGGCACGCCGCGCGGAACTGGAGCGCGTGGACCCCGCCGCGGCGGCACGGATACATCCGGCGGATGAACGCCGCACGATCCGCGCGATCGAGGTCTACCGGCTCACCGGCACCGCGATCAGCAGCCATCAGCAGCAATGGAGCGCCCGCTCGCCGCGGGCCGATGCGCGGCTGATCGTGATCAACTGGCCGACGCCGGAGTTGAACCGCCGCATCAACGCGCGTGTCCGGGCGATGATGGCCGGCGGGTTTCTGGAGGAGGTGCGTCGGCTTCGGGAAGCCGGACCGATGAACATCCAAGCGCGAGAGGGTCTCGGGTACAAGCAGTTGGCGAATCACCTGGATGGGCGATGCTCGTTGGACGAGGCGGTGGAGCGAACAAAGATCGAAACTCGCCGATTCGGGAAAAACCAGAGGACATGGCTCAAGCGGCTTGCGTCAGGGGCGGGAACGGTGGTGCTGGATGGTGCGAGTGGGCTGGGGGTGGACGTGGTCCAAGCGCTTGCTCAACAGGCACTTCCGTAAAATAGACCAACAGTCTATTTGTAGGCGATTGAGCCAGCACCTCAGTAGGCGAGTTGAAGCCCATACGCCGACCAAACAAAAAGACTCGGCCTTGACAACCGATGCTCCCCGTGCCTTTCGTCCGATCTCCGGGAACATCCGACGGGTCCGGAAACGACCCTTCGGCCACTCGGCGGCGATCACCCGGCACCATCTCTCTGGACGTACCACTCTTTATGGCCAAGGCGAGCACCAAAACCACGTCCGCATCGGGGAAGCGGCCCGCCAAGTCCAAGGGACCGGCCAAAGGCAAGGCCGCGGCGACGGCCGCGGTTGCTGAGGATGCGCCGTTCGACGGTGGCGTGGACGCCGGGGCGGAGGCGGAGCAGGGCGAAGTCGGCGCGGGGTCGGGGCGCGGCAAGCGGCTGGTAATCGTCGAGTCGCCGGCGAAGGCCAAGACGATCAATAAGTACCTGGGCAGCGAGTACAAGGTGGTGGCGTCGGTCGGGCACGTTCGTGACCTGCCGAGCCGCAATCCCAAGGGGGTCAAGAGCCCGGTGCCGGGTGTCGACCTCGAGCACGACTTTGCGCCCACGTACGAGGTGATGGACGCCAAGAGCAAGGTGATCGGCGAACTGAAGCGAACGGCGCGCTCGGCCCGCGAGATCTGGTTCGCCACCGACCCCGACCGCGAGGGCGAGGCGATCGCGTGGCACGTGGCCGAGGAGCTCGGCGTAAAGCCCGAAACGGCCAAGCGCGTGATGTTCAACGCGATCACCAAGGCCGAGATCCAGCGGGCGTTCGACAACCCGCATCCGATCAACATGGACCGCGTCAACGCGCAGCAGGCGCGCCGGATTCTGGACCGGATCGTCGGGTATCAGGTCTCGCCGCTGCTGTGGAAGAAGGTCGCGCGGGGGCTGAGCGCGGGTCGCGTGCAGAGCGTTGCGGTGAGGCTGATCGTCGAGCGCGAGCGGGAGATCCGCGCGTTCATGCCCGATGAGTTCTGGGAGATCGGCGCGACGTTCACGAAGGATCTGGCCAAGGCCTCCGGGCTGACGACGGCGTGGGCCAAGTGGTACGCCGCGGAGGTCGAGCGGGCGCTGAACGAGGAGCGCAAGCCCGGACGGCCCAAGCGGACGGGGCCGAGCGTCAAGGACATCGACGCGTGGCTGAGCGAGCACGCGTGCTTCCGCGCGGCGCTGGTCGAGGTCGGCGGGAAGAAGTTCGATCTTCGGGGAGAGACCGGCGAGGCGCTGGCGGCCCGTGCGCAGGCCATCGCGGCCGCGGCGGGGATGCGCAACGTGCGGATCACCACGCGGCAGGACGACGAGGCGCGCGGGCCGGCGAAGTTCGTGCGGACGCTCACGGGCGAGGTGGACACGAGCACGCCCTATCGCGTGACGGACGTGACGACCAAGCGCGTGAGCACGCGGCCCAGCCCTCCGTTCATCACCAGTACGCTGCAGCAGGCCGCGGCGAACAGGCTGGGCTTCACGGCCAAGCGCACGATGGGCGCGGCGCAGCAGTTGTACCAGGGCGTGGACCTTCCCGGCGAAGGGCCGACGGCGCTGATCACGTACATGCGTACGGACAGCACGCACCTTTCCGCCGATGCGCTGAGCATGGTGCGGACGTTCATCCCGACCAGGTACGGGCAGAAGTACCTGCCCGAGAAGCCGAACTTCTACACCAGCAGCAACAAGGACGCGCAGGAGGCGCACGAGGCGATCCGGCCCACGAACGTGAACATCGTGCCGGATGCGAAGCTCAAGAGCGTGCTGCCGCAGGATCTTTTCAGGCTCTACCAGATCATCTGGGAGCGATTCGTCGCGTGCCAGATGGTTCCGGCGCAGTGGGACAGCACCGCGGCGACGATCGTGGGCGGCGTGCCCGGCGCGGGCGTTGGCGAACTGACCTTCCGCGCGACGGGGCGCGTGCTGGTGTTCGACGGCTTCTACAAGGCCACGGGCGTGCCGGGCGGAGCGGATGAGCAGACGCTGCCGCCGCTGGACACGGGCACGAAGCTCGCGCCGGTCCTGCTGGAGCCGGAGCAGAAGTTCACGCAGCCGCCGGCGCGGTACAGTGAAGCGAGCCTGATCAAGGTGCTCGAGAGCGAGGGCATCGGCAGGCCCAGCACGTACGCGTCGATCATCAGCGTGGTGCAGGAGCGCAAGTACGTCGAACTGGTGGACCGACGCTTCTACGCGACGGACCTGGGCGAGGCGGTGACGGACAAGCTCATCGAGGCGTTCCCCGACCTGATGGATGTCGGCTACACGCGCGATATGGAGAGCAAGCTGGACAAGGTCGAGGAGGATCACCTTGACTGGGTCGAGATGCTCCACGAGTTCTACACGCCGTTCGTCAAGCGGCTGGGCGTGGTCGAGAGCACGCTCAAGCACGCCAAGGCCGAGACAACGCCCGCGCCGTACAAGTGTCCGACCTGCGGGAGCGGAACGGTTTATCGCCTGGGCAAGAACGGGCGGTTCCTGTCGTGCTCGACGTATCCCGATTGCAAGTACGCCAGCCCGGTTGATCGCAACGGAAAGCCGACACCGGCGAGCACGACGAATGTTGCGTGCCACTTGTGCGGGCGCGGGATGACCAAGCGCACGGGGCGGTTCGGCGCGTTTCTCGGGTGCTCGGGGTATGGGGCGAAGGAGAACCCGTGCAGCGGGATCCTGAAGCTGGACAAGAAGGGGCATGTGCTGGCACCGAGCGCGCCGCCGTTCACGCCCGAGCCGGCGCTGGGGTGCCCGAAGTGTCAGTCGGCGATGTACCTGCGGCCCGGCAAGTACGGGCCGTGGCTGGGGTGCTCGAAGTTCCCCAAGTGCCGCGGACGCGGGGACTTCAAGAAGCTGGATGAGGCGAGCAAGGCGGCGTTGCTCAAGGCTCTGGAGAAGCACCAGGCGGCCCACCCGACGCTGATCATCAAGACGCTCGATGGGCGTGCGCTGACGGGCGCCGACGGCAAGCCGCTGCCCGATGCGCCGATCATCGGCAAGGAAGCGGGCGAGGAAACGCTCGAGGCCGTGGCGGATGAGTTGGGCGTGTGATTCGCGCAAGGGCGCGAAGCCACGAAAGGAACATCGCGGCCAGGCCGTCAGTCGGCACGCGCTTCCGCTCTGCCCCGTTGCGTCAAAAGGCGGTCGGCCCTGACCCTGGCTCTGGCAGCTGCTCTGGCTGCTGCTCCGGCTCGGCCGGCTTGCGATCGGGGAACTTGGTGTATTCCATGTCCACGATGAACTCTTCGAGCCACTTGAAGCGGTACAGGTCGAACTCCATGCTCGTGCCGTCGGTCAGGACGATCGAGATGAAGAGTTTGTGCCAGCGTCGGCGGTCAAAGTCGGCACAGTCCAGCAGCGTGATCACGCGACCGCCGGGGATCGTCAGGGCTTTCTTCTCGCGGTCGTAGGTGTACGACTTGCGTGAGACCTGCACGATGAGCAGGGCCATGTACCCGGCCAGGCCGAAGCCCGCCACCAGCCACACGAACTCCAGCGGAATGTCGTATGCGCCCAGCGGCTTGGGTGCCTCAAGGCCCTTCCAGCGCGTGTCCAGGTCCTTGAGCTTTTCGGCCACGCCGGTGAGTGCGGTGCTCTCGGGCTTGAGCGTCCAGGCGTGTTTGTGGGCCTCGAGCCAGTCGTGACGCGCGGCGAGGAAGCGTGCGGTGCGGGCATCAGGGTCGGTGCCCGCCGCGTTTTTGCGGTGCGTGTCGATATCGGCCTTCAGCTCGGCGAGCTCCGCGGCGGGATCGGCGACGGTCGTGTCGCGATCGGTCAGACGCGAGGCGGCGCTGGCGGACTGGAGGTAGACAAGCAGTTTGTACTCGACATCCTCCGCGCCGCGGCGGGGGTTGGTGATCAGCACGTCGTACAGCGCCCAGCAGCCAAAGCCCAGGGCGACGAGCCCGAAGATCACGATCTTGCGAAGCCACTTGGGATTGATGACCGTGCGTTCCATCAGCAGAAAACTCCGCGCAGAGAATGGGTGGCGAACCTGCGAGCAAGCGTAGTCGCCAACGTGCCGCGGCCCAAAGTCCGGGGCACGGGTGTCAGAGCAGCGTCGCCGCGAGGCTGGCCAGTTCGCTGCGCTCGCTCTTGCTGAGCGTCACATGACCGACGACGCCCAGGCCCTTCATCTTCTCGATGGCGTAGGCAAGGCCGTTGCTGGCGCTGTCGAGGTACGGATTATCGATCTGGCCCACATCGCCGGTGAGCACGAGTTTGGTGCCCTCGCCGATGCGCGAGACGATGGTCTTGACCTCGTGCGGCGTGAGGTTCTGGGCCTCATCGACGATCATGAACTGGTGCGGGATGCTGCGGCCGCGGATGTACGTCAGCGGCTCGAGGACCAGTTGCCCGCCGGCGATGAGCTTCTCAATGCGCTGCTCGGTGGTCAGGCTGTCGGCGTTCTGATTCGGCGCGCCGCGGGTGCTGAGCAGGTACGCGACGTTGTCGAAAATCGGCTGCATCCAGGCCTGGAGCTTGTCGTCCTTGCTGCCGGGCAGGTAGCCGATGTCGCGGCCCATCGGCATGATCGGGCGCGCCACCAGCAGTTTGTCGTAGCGTTCCTCGCTGAAGACCTTGGCCATTCCCGCGGCGACGGCGACGAGCGTCTTGCCCGTGCCGGCGCTGCCAAGGAGCGTGACCATGCGGACTTCCTCATCCATGAGCAGGTCCAGCGCCATGGTCTGCTGGACGTTGCGGGCCATGATGCCGAACGTCGGCTTGCGCGGGCCGCTGACGGGGATGACGTGATCGGTGTCGGCAAGTCGCCGGGCTAGGCCCGTGTGCCCCTCGTCATCGCTGTCACGGAGCATGAGGAACTGGTTGGCGAGCAGTTGCCGCTCGACGGTCTGGCCGTCGGCCCCCGTGTGCACGAGGAACTCGCTCAGTCGCGCCAGGGGGAGCATGCGGTCGCGGTAGAGCTCATCGATGAACTCGCCGGGAACATCGGCGCTCATCGCGCCGGTGTACAGCGCCTCGGCGTTGACTTTGGAGTTCTCGAAGTCCTCGGTCTTCAGGCCGAGCGCATCAGCCTTGATGCGGGCGGAGAGGTCTTTGGAGACAAAGACGACATTCACGCCGCGACGGGCCATGTCCAGGGCGACGGCGATGATGCGGTTGTCGGCCTTGTCCTCGCCGAGCATGGGCGGGCGCTCGTGCATGTCGACATCGATGCGGACGCTGCCGGAACGGGGCGAGAGGTCCTTTCGGCTCTGTGGGCGCGAGCGCGAGCCGGAGACCTTGGCGCTGGTGTTGAGTTCACCCCATCGCACGCCGTCGACCAGCCTGCCGGCGGTGCGGAGGCGGTCGAGTTGGCGGATGGCCTCGCGGGCGTTGCGGCCGCGGTCGCCATCGTCGCGCTTGAAGCGGTCGAGTTCCTCGATGACGGTGAAGGGGATGACGACCTCGTGCTCCTCAAAGACGAAGAGGGCGTTGGGATCGTGGAGCAGAACGTTGGTGTCGACGACGAAGTGCTTGACACCCTGTGCGCGGTCGGCGGCGCTGCTCCGGGCACCGGCGGTCGCGAGCGATGCGGCGGGGCCGGTCGAGCCCGCAACACCGACGGCCGCGGCACCGGCCGGGCCGGTGGACGAGGAGGTCTTGCGGGCTCCGGGCTCATCGACGTTGGCGAAAAAGCCAGCCATGGGGCCGGAGCTTCGTGAGGATGCCGGAGTGTCGGGGTTGCTCGCGGGGCCGAGAGCCGAGCCGCCGATCGGGCCGACGGCGGGGTTGCCGGTGGACGGGGGCGTGGCCTGAGGAACGACGGGGGCCTTGCTGTTCTTCATGTCCTGCCGGGCTCGCGAGCCTGTCCCTGCACCGGCGGAGGGAGAAGGGGGAGGGGTGTGGCCGGCGCGTTGGGGCTGCTGTTCTTTGCCCATGACAATCGTGTCGGCATTCCTGAACGTGTTCGACAGCGCAGACTATGCGGATCCTGGGTCCGTTCGTGTTATCCACGTTCAGATCCCGCAAAGACGGCGGCGGCGGCTGCCAAAGCCGGGCGGCGACGGCGCAAAACCGGCCCTTGAAGGAGCGAGGAGCGAGCATTCGCCGATGCGAGAATCCCGCCTCTGGGCGGGTGGCGGATGCGACGAGGTCGCACCTGAGGCGATGACGGCACGGGCGGTGCATCCGAAAGCGACCGAGGGCGTAGGAAGGTCTGGCCCGGCTCGGAGCGTCCGCGTCCGGGTCACGGCGAATGTTGTCGCTCGCCGTCGTCATTGTGCGTTTGAGAGGTAAAGGAGCACTTCTATGCGAATCTGTCCACTGTGCGTTGTTGGTGCATCGGCCGGTCTGGCTCTACTCGGCGCGGCGGGGCTCATGAGCCTCGATCGGGCCATCACCTCGCCCGCGCAGGCCGCGGCACAGGCTTCGGCGGCGAAGTCAGCGGAGGCATCCGGCCCGTTCGACATTGACGCTGTTCACTCGAGCGTCGTGTTCCGCATCAAGCACCTGGGCGTTGCGAACTTCTACGGCATGTTCGAGAAGATCTCCGGCAAGTTCCACATCGATCCGGCCAACCTCGACAAGAGCATGATCGAGGCAACCGTTGATGTCGCCAGCATCGACTCGAACAACAAGGACCGCGATCAGCACCTGCTGAGCGACTCGTTCTTCGCGGCCAAGGAGTTCCCGACGATGACCTTCAAGAGCACGAAGTTCACCAAGACGGGCGAGAACACCTTCGACGTCGCGGGCGAACTGACGCTGCTGGGCAAGACCCGTCCGGTTACGACCAAGGTCGAGTTCACGGGCCAGGGCCCCGGGCGCCAGCCCGGCGTGACGGTCGCGGGTTTCGAAGCTCGTCTGGAGTTCAAGCGTTCGGACTTCGGCATGTCCTATCTGATTCCCGGCGTGAGCGATGAGGTCGGCCTCATCGTCGCGCTCGAGGGCACCCGCAAGTAATCCGGTCCAGCCTCCGGACGCCGCGACGCTTCAACGCGTGGGTGTGCACGGATGGCGAAGATGGACAGTACACGACCGGGCGGGCGCAAGCCCGCCCGGTTGCTTCATGATCAGCCCCCATGTTGTCAAGCCGATGGTTGATGGTGTGCTGCTGCCCGCGCTGCTGGCGCTGGCGGTGATCCTGCCGGTGGCGTGGCTCCGCGTTCGGGGCGGGAAGTCGGCTTCGTCGGGCACGAGCGCGGCCCCGGAGGTTGCGACCGTTGCCGGACGGAGCGACGCGATCCTGTCGCTGGGGCTGAGCGTGGCCCTCGGCGCGAGCGTGCTGCTGGCGTACGCGCTCCTAGGCCCCTCGGCCGGTGCGCCGGAGGGACTGGGAGCGAAGATCGGCTGGTGGGTGTCGCTGAAGTGGCTGCCGATGCCGCCCGAGCGGGCGCAGCACTGGCTGCCGGTTATCGCGCTCATGGGGCTGGTTGTCGGTGTGATCGGGGCGTTGTGGAATCCGAGCGAGCGGGTGCGCTGGACGCTGCGGACGCTGGCGCTGCTGGCGGCGCTGACGGGCGTGTATGTGGGCAGCGGGCTGAGCCGCGGGGTGAGCGTGCCGACATTCGGGCAGGCGGCGGAGGCTTTGGCACTGCTGGCTGGCGGGATGATCGCGTGGGCGGCGATGGCGTCGGTGACGCAGCGTCGCGCCGGTGCCGCGCCGGTGGTGATCGTCTGGGGGCTGGTCGCATCGGCGGCGCTGATGATGGTGCTGAGCCGGAACCTGTTCCAGGGGCAACTGGCCGGGGCGCTGGCGGCGGGGCTCGGGGCGGCGGTCGTCGCGAGCCTGATCCGGCCGCGGCTGGTCTTTGGTGGTCCGGCGCTGGCCCTTCCGGTGCTGTTCGTCACGTCGCTGGTGTACTTCGCCAATCGCTACGGCGAGGGCGTGCCGTGGTTCGTCGCGTTGCTGCTGCTTGGCGGCGCGGTGACGATGGCGCTGGCCGAGCCGGTGGTGAATCGGTTCCTCGGGCCGGGGTTGAAGGGGAGCGTCGCGCTGGTCGTCGCGTCGGCGCTCGGTCCGATCGCCGGAATGGCGATCATGGGGATCCGCTACGCGCAGAGCGCGGGCGGATCGGGCGGGTACTGATCGAACATCGCGGCTCGCTGCGTTTGGCTCACCCGCCGGACGCGATGCGGACGTAGACCTGCACGAGGAGGTAACTCGTCAGGGCCAGGGCGACCATGCCGACGATTCCCTGCGCCGTCATCAGCAGCACCTGCCGCCAGTAGTTCTCCAGCGATGGGAGGCGGACCGCCTTCCAGACCATGGAAATGAAGAACACCAGCGGGAGCAGGAGCAGGTACCAGGTGCCGTGGGCATCGAGCGGGTCGATGAACGGTCGCCATGCCAGAAGCGACGGAACCAGATCGGGGATCATGTCGCACCCCCGGCGTATCCCGGCTCGCCGCGGCGTGGGCGGTGGTTCCATCCGGCGTCGATCATCGCGATGAGGTTGAGCAGGCCCGCGAGGGTGCAGAAAAGCGTGCCGATCTCGTTCACGCGCGCGAGGCTCTTGGTCACGGGAGGTTTGCCGCCAATGACGGCCATGCCGGTCACGGGATCGCGGCCCTCATCGGGGCGAGCGGAACGGAGCACGCGCGGCTCGGCCGGGTCGATGACCTTGAAGCGGTGCTGATGGACGACATCGACGACGAACGCGACCGGCCCGGTGAAGGCCTGACCAACGAACCAGATCGCATCGCCATCGGGCGTGACCTGACGGTTGGCGGTCTGGCCGGTGACTTTGCGGAAGGTGTTGGAGACGACCAGGCCGGAATCAACAACGTCGATGCCGCCGACGAACAGGCCCGAGAAGAACAGGCCCAGCACGCCGACGGCCACAAAGACGCCCCGGCGAACCTGCCCGAGAAAAACGTGGCCAGCACCGGGAAGCAGCCACGCTAGAACGAGCGCAGGCACGCTGAGTCGGGTCGGCTCGTGATGCGGCTGCTGGGGCTGGGTCATGCGTCGGCGGCGTTGTACGGGCTCTGCCGGAGCGTAACAGGGTCGCGGCGGAGGCGGTCGGGCGGTGAGGACAAGTGTTGGCGCGCTCCCGGCCCCGGGGCGGGCGGGCAAGCGGGTTGGTACGTGCTTCTGTCCGGAAGCGCGATGGGGAAAAATCCGTCCCAAGAGCCGTATTGACTCTGCGCATCGGGGCGGTAGCCTACGGGCGCACGCGGAGCGATTCCGAAGAGATCATCGCGACGACGCTTGACTTTGCGGATGAGCAGTCCGACGGTTGCAACGACGCGAACACGACTTGACCACGCGCGCGAGGAAGCCATGCACGAGCGGATCATCTCCAACGCCGGTTCGACCAATCCCATGACCCTTGAGCACGACGCCGACACGCTGGATCTCGCGGGCGATACGCACGCGAGCGTGGCACTGGCCGAGCCCCTGCTCGACGGCGACGTCGATGGCTGGCTCGACGGTGCGCTGCACGCGCAGGCGGCCAAGCGCGGCGGCGACGAGGAAGAAGACGAGGACGACGCCGACGTCGGCGATGACGATGAGGAAGGCTTTGACGATCTTGACGATGATGCCGACGAGGATGAGTTTGAGGATGAAGACGAGTTTGAGGACGAGGAAGAGGGCTTCGGCGAAGAAGACGACGACGAGGACGGGGACGACGATGAAGAGTTTGACGATGACGAGGATGACGAGGATCTCTGATCCCGCCCGGGTCCTGGCATGAATCGCCGGACGGGCGGGTGGTCGCCAAAAGCGACCGGTGCCTGCCCCCTCGGCGAGTGAGTGACCATGACCAATCCGTCCAACCGCCCAAGCACGCCCGCTCCGAACCAGCACAATCATCCGACGCCGGGCGCACCGACTCCGCCGCCCACGACCGCTCACGCGGCCGCGGACGACCAGAGCATTCTCGATGCGACCAACGAGACTCGCGGCGGCAGCCGGCGTCAGTCGGTGGTCGACCGGCGCACCGGCATCGATCGCCGCGACCTGGCCGAGGCCAAGGCCCGATACGAGTCTCAGAAGCGCCAGTCCGGCGCGAACACGCAGAATGCCGAGACCGCCGATGAGCGTGCGCTGCGCCAGGCGTCTGAACTCACGCCCGAGGACCGCGAGGCGTTCACCGGCCTTGAGCGCCGTCGCGGAGCCGGACGCCGCTTGAGCGACTTCAGCCGCGCGGCCGAGGAGGGCGAACTGACCACCGAGCAGTTCCTCTTCGTTATGGCGATCGAAGAGTTCAAGAAGGCCAACCAGCGCGTCTATCCGACCTGGACCGACGTGCTCGAGGTCGTGCGGCTGCTGGGGTATCGCAAGACGATGGCCAGCGAACTGAACCTGCGCAACGCCGAGGACTGGCACGAGAAGCCCGATGCCCCGGCGAACGTTCGCCCGCAGAACTGGCACCGCCGCTTCGCGGCCTGACGCCGCCGCGCACGCGGGCGAGCGTCACCTTGACTGATCGATCCGGCGCTGCAGGGCCTCGAGCCGCTGGCGGTGCCGCGGCTCATCGGGCTCCAGCGCCGCAAGAACCTCCAGGTGATTTCGCGCGCTGTCGTACCCCCCGACATGGACGGCGATGCTCGCGGCCTGCTCCCGCAGCCGAGCGACATACGGCGCAAGCCGCACCGCCCGCTCGGCGCTGGCAAGGGCGTTCGGCCAGTCGCCCAGCCGGGCGTAGACCGCCGCGAGTTCCGATGAGAACGCCGACGTCCGCTCCTCGCGCTCATCGAGAAACGCAAGATGCCGGCGCGCGGCGTCCAGATCTTCCTTCGAGGGCGTCTGCGTGGCGTTGATTCGCGCCAGCGCGGCCCGGGCGAGCAGGCGATGCGTCAGAGGGTCCACCGGCCGCGCCTTCTCATATCGCTCCAGCAGCACAACGACCTGCGGCGTGGGCTCGTCGCCCGACTTGCGCAAGGCCTCTCGAACCGCCAGTTCCAGCAGGTCCGGATGCTCGGGATACTCGGCCAGCCACCGCTCAACGAGCGCGGGCGTGACCTCGACGGGCACGGGCTCGGGTTCGAGCGCGGGCTCGGCTGGCGGCTCGGCAGGATCCGCGGCGGCCGCGGCGCGGGCATTCTCCTCACGCGTGATCAGTTCGTTGATGCTGGGCATCGATGCCGGCGGGAGCATCCCCCACTGCGTGAGCTTGCTCTCCGCGAACACGAGGAAACGCTCGAAGAACTCCTGACGAGAAATGCCCAGCACCTGCGAAAAGGCTTCCTCCTCCCGCACGCCCTTGGCGTAGCGGTCCATGAGTTCCAGCGGCGCGCGATCGCCGAAGGTCTCGATCATGAACTCGAGCATGAAGTGCGCCTGCGCATACGCCAGGCCGCGGTCGCTCGGGCGCTCGGGACGGACGAAGGCGATGTTGATCTTGTCCAGCGGCATGAGGCGGTCGCTGACGAACGCCTGCGTGAGCAGCTCCAGCGTTGGGTACGCGCGCGGGGCGAGTTCGAGGTATACGCCCTGCGCCTCGGTGAACCAGTGCGGGATGCGGTTGTTCGTTCGCGAGAGCCCCACGGTGTGCGCGTACTCGTGACGCACCGTGCGGAGCCAGTCGTAGGCGCCCTTGTGGCCCGCGCCGTCGCGCGGTGCTTCCATGGAGATCAGCGGGCCCGTCGCCGCGGCGATGGTGTGGATCTGCGGCATGCCCGCGATGCGCACCGCGAACCACTCGTGGTTGGGCATGAGTTCCACAACGGTCTTGCGCGGCGGAACGTGGTCCAGCCCGCCGCGCTGGCGGCCGGTGACGACCTCGTGCATCGCCTCCAGATGCGGGATCATCTCGCGGGCGATGAGCGCATCGACACCGGGACGCGAGCGCACGATGAAGTGGTCGCTCTGGATCGTTGGGAACGTCGCGACCTCGCGAACGAGCTTGAGGGAGTTGGACGCGCGGATGTTGAACGGATCAAGCTCCTGCGCGCGCTCGAGCGCCTCCCGGGCTTCATCATCGCGGGCGGCCTGCACGAGCACCAGGCCCAGTTCGTTCCACGGCTGCGCCCACGTCGGGCTGCGCTCGGCGCTGAGCCTGAGCATGCGCACGGACTGGTCGTACTGGCGGGCCTCGCTGAGCGCCCGCCCCGCGGCGAAGGCCCCGCGCGGGCACAGCGCCGTCGCCGCGTCGCCCACGCCGGCACGCGTGGCCTGCTCGGCGTTCAGCGCGTCGTACGCCGCCAACTCGCGGTCGAGCGCCTCGAAGTCGTACCGCACGGCCGTGATGCTCAGCCGCGCCAGCGCGATCTTGCGCCGGTTCGCCGCGACGGGGTACATCTGGATCACCTTGTCGATCGCCTCGAGCGCAAGGTCCGGCGCGTTCTGGCGGAGCAGCCCGCGCACACGAAGTTCCGCCGCGAGCACGGACCGGTCCATCGTGCCGTCGCGGGCATGAGCCTCGCTGTGCATGGTGCTCAGGCCATCGAGGACCGCGGCGTCGGCCTCAACCAGCGGGAGCTGGAAGCCCAGCGCCGAGACCTCTCCACGCAGCGCGACCAGTTCGGCGCTCCGCGGGTTCAGCGCCAGGCCCTCGGAGATGGCCTCCATCGCGAAGTCGAAACTGTCCTTCTCCAGCAGCAGTTCGGCCTCCGCCAGGCGCGCGGGCCAGTACAGCGGGTCGGCCTGGCGAGCGCGAGCGAGGTGGTTGATCAGCGCCTGATACTGCTCCTCGGGCTGGCCCTGCGTCTGCACGTTGCCAGGGCCGTTGAGCCGCAGGCTGATCGTCAGCGTGCGCACGAGCCAGACGATCTCGGCCGCATCGCTCGCGCGGGCCACGCGCGGCGTCGCCTTGCGAGCCTCGGTCGCCGCACGCTCGCGGAGGCCCAGCATCTCCAGCGCGGACGAACGCAGGTACAAGGCCCGCGCGCTGTCATCATCACCCAGCAGCGCCAGCGCCTCGGCCAGTTCGCCGCGTTCGATCATGCCGCCAACGCGGTCGAGCGTCGCCGCGTTGGGGTCGATCAGACTCGGGTCGTAGAAGTCTCCGCGCACCAGCGCGAGCGCCGCTCGCTCGGCGACGGTGGTGATGTCCGCGTGCGTCTCGGCGCCGTGAAAGAGCCGAAGGACCCGTCGCTCTTCGGGCGTTCGGAACGGGGCCTCGATCGCCCGCGTCACGGCGGGGCTGAGATCGCCGGCATCAACAGTCATCGATGAGACGCCGGGGACCTTCTCGGCGGCGGGCGTCGCACCCTCGCGCGGCGGCTCAGCATCTACGAGCCGGCCTGGCCTGATGGTCTGGGCGGCCGCCGACGGACCGAACGCCGGCATCGCCACCGCAACACCCGCCAGCAGCACCAGCATCGCCGAGAGGTTCATATCCAACGGTATCGGCTGGATTCATGCAGGCTGCGATCGCGCCCGGCCTCAGGGGTGCCCGGAATCACCCGTCGGGTCGGTCACTCGCGCACGATCTGCACGTCCCAGCCCGCCGCGGCGTCGGGCGGCTCGACGCTGAAGGTGCTCGCGGGGATCTCCGGGTTGCGCTGGATGTTCGTCAGCAGGACCTCCGCCCGCGTGTCATCAACATTCGAGGTCATCGCGAAAATGGGCAGCAGGTCCGAGGTGCGGTACCACAGGCGGATGTCGCGGAAGTCGCGGGCCTGATCCGTGCCCGCACGCGGCACAAGCCGCAACTGGCGCGTACCGGTCAGCAGCTTGCGCAGGCCGTCGAACGCCGGCCCCTCCGGCACGCCGTCGTTGGTCGCAACCTCGCTCACCTCGAATCGCGCGACCATGTCGGTGCGACGCTGGCCGAGCGGCAGCGGGAACGGGCCCTCGCCGATGCGCATGGGGTCGCGCGCGGAGCCCTCGGCGACCGCGCGCCGGCGGATGAACCGCTTTTCCTGCTCGTAGCGCTCGACCAGAAACGTGCCGTCGAAGATGTACTGCTGACGCTCTTCACGCAGTTTGTCGTCGACGATGAGTTGACGCATATCCACGACAAAGCCGCGGCGAGCGGGCTGATCGCTCGACGGCGCGTTCATCCGCGCCGCGTACGCGATGCTGCCGCGGCGGATGTGCCGACCGCCGCCCTCGAGCTCGCTGAACGTCTTGATGTACTGCACGTCGGCCTTCAGCGTGCGAAGATCGCTCTCGGCCTTCTCCAGCGCATCGAGGAACTCGGCGGTGCTGGCATCCATGGCCGATGGACCGGGGAGCGCAACCGGCGGTGGGCTCGCGGGGCCGGAGTTGCTCGCAGGGCCGGAGGCTGGCGTGGCGGCGGGTATCGGCCGGGGTTCTGCCGCGGGCGGCGGCTGTATCGCCAGGGCGAGTCCGGCACAGAGGACATGAGCGGTGATGGCGGTGATCATAGTGGTCCTTGTCCGTTTGCCGAGGTTGGGCTCGGCCCTGATTTCGCGGCTGGAGCATTTGGGGATGCAGCCGCCCATTCACGCCGGGCGGTCTTCGTTCGGCTCCTGCCGCGTCGCCTGCGTCCGCTGGCGTGCGAAGAAGTCGCCGAGAATCGTTGCCGCGGCGAGGGCATCGCGGCGGCTCTTCTTCTGGCCCCGGCTCAGGCCCGATCGCTGCATCGTCCAGTCGGCCTGCACACTGCTCAGGCGCTCGTCCTGCAGGTGGACCTCCAGTCCGGTCGCGTCGCAGAGGCGCTGGGCCAACCCGCGGACCAGCCGCGCGCGCGGGCCTTCGCTGTCATCCATGTTCAGCGGCAGACCGACGACCAGCGCCCGAGCATCATGCTCTCTGGCCGCGGCGGCGCACGCTCGGATGAGTGCCGCGCCGCCCTCGATGCGCACGGGAATCTCCAGCACGCCCGCCGGAGAGACCAGCCCGGTGATCATGTCGCCGGTGGCCAGGCCCGTTCGCTGATCGCCGAAGTCCACGCAGAGCAGTCGCACGTTTCGAGGGTACCCGATCAGGCACCGGCAGGTCGGCCGGTGCCCCCGGCGCCATCGTCGTTCCGCGCATCCTCGAACTCCCCGGCCTCGTACGCACGCTGATCCTCGGCGGAGTACTCAGTCGCCGGTGCGGCCTCGGCGGCGGCTTCCGCCTCGGCGATCTCTTCGTCGGTCATCCACTTCAGCGGCAACGGAGGCGTCGCGATCATGAAGGGCTTGGCCACCAGCGTGAGCGACCACTGGATGAGCCAGATCGCGACGATCGCCGAGAGCACGAACGCCAGGAACAGCGCGGTCTCACCCCGAGGCAGACCAAGAACGTTGCCCAGCGACGAACCGACGGCGATGCAGAAGTACGGGTTGTGCAGCCGCCAGACGATCAGTCGATCGACGATGACCGTAAAGGCGCCGAAAAAGACTGCGTAGTAGATGATGCCGATCCACATGGCCTCGGCCCATCCATGCCCGATGACCCCGGGACCGAGGTTGCCGTACGCGCGGGTCTGCTCCTGCATGAGGATGCCGATGGCGACCGGCTTATCGGCCCAAAGCGCACGGGGGATCGGGTTGACCAGCAAGTAGGCGAGCCCGTGAAGTGGCTTGAGTGCGTTGTCGCTCGGGAAATGATCGACGAGCCAGCCGGTGTTGTGGGCGGTGTCCTGCACGAACGTACGGAGAATGTTGTCCTCTCGCAGAGCCTCGCCCTGATCGGCGCTCTGAAGCTGGTTGATGCGATCCGCCAGCGTGGACTCGCGGACCGTGTACTGGTGTCGGATGGTGTTGTAGACGAAGACGAAGATGAGCGCAAACACCGCAAGTGACCCGAGAATGACAATCGTCTTGATGCGGCTCTCGCGGCGAAGCCAGTAGTAGTACGCCACCCAGCCGGCGATCATGAGCACGCCAAGCGGGAATCGCCGGTCGGACGAGAAAGTCGTGGAGAGCACCAGTCCTCCGACGACTGCCATGACGGCAATCGCCAGGAACGTCGGGTTCTTCGGGTACGCCACGGCCAATAGCACACACAACCCTGCGACGAAGCAGATGAACGACGGGCGCAACTGAAAGAGCAGAGACTCCCAGAACCCAAGGTCCTCGATACCCAGCACCTGGATGACGCCGAGAAGCCCGCCGTACACGGCGATGGAAATGAAGACACCCGAACTGGTCGCGGGGCTCTCGATCTTTGGGACGATCTTGTCGACCCAGCGCCAGTTTCTGGCGAGCCTGCCGCCAACGAAGAAGAAGATCATGAAGACGATCAAGCCGGTTGAGACCACGCGCCACGCGCCGTCGGTCACGCCGAGGCGAGCGAACTCGGGCGCCAGGCGGTCCTGAAGGATGGGGATCAGGATCATCGGGACGGCGTAAAACGTCATCATCCCGAGCAGGAACATGTTGTAGTAGCCGAAGATCTCGTGGCGTCGGGAGAAGTAGCCGTGCGCAACCGCGACGATGATCATCAGCAGAGCCAGGCCGCCTGAGAACGTGATCGTTTCCATGTTTGAGCCAGTTCTGGGTTTCCGCTGAAGGTCGCTGCGGCCGCGAGCGCCGACGGGGCCGGGTGATCGAGGGACAAAGCCACCTGACGGGAATCGGCACCGGCAGTCCCGGTGTGCACCGATCCAGCAGGAGCATCGGCTCCAAAGGTATCGATCACTTTACGCCCGCTGTTGTCCGGTTGATCCCGAGGGGCCGGTGCCTTGGCCCTGCAACCCGACCAAACGGCACGATGGCGAGGTCCCGTGCGCGTCTGACCGCGCCGCAGACGATGTTGCGCCCCGGGGCGCTGGGTATCGGACGGCCGCGGCCGTTGGGAGACCTCGAGCGATCCCCTACGCAGATGGATGCGTGAGCCCGAAGCACGGCGAAGGACCGGTGGTAGCGTCTATGCCGATCAATCGGGGTCGTGAGCGGCGACAATCCGGCAAGAGCGAGGACTCGGTCTCCGATGCTGAGGAACATCGCGGGGTGTGTCCCGCGGAATCGCCCGCGTGACATGACGGATCTTGTTGATCCGGCGTGTCAGGGAAATCAACGTTGGAGGCATGATCATGGCAAAGGTTCAGAAGTCCACCGATTCGTCCAGCCTGGCTGAGGTCGTCGACCGCATCCTGGACAAGGGCATCGTCATCGATGCCTTTGCGAAGGTTTCGCTCGTCGGCATCGAGCTGGTCTCCATCGAGGCCCGCGTCGTCGTGGCCTCGGTCGAGACGTACCTCAAGTACGCCGAGGCCATCGGCCTGACCGCCTCGGCCGCTCAGCCCGCCTGAGTCGGTTGACGGAGAGGAACACTGACGCCAGCGGGCCGTCCATCGGGCGGCCCGCTGTGCTTTTTGGCTCGGCGGAACTACGAACCCTCATCGTCGAATCCGCGCCAACGCGCACCGCCTCGGCGGGTGGATTCGAGCCGTGCGAGTCCCAGAACCTTGCGGCGGACGCGATCGGGCCCCGCCGGGAGCAAGTCCGCCTTTGCGCGGACCGATGCGAGGACTTACCGGTGTGCGCGCGCCGCGGCGCGTGCGGACCGCACCACCAGAGGAACGACCCATGACCACCTTCCGCCAGAACGCAGGCCGATCCACGAACCGAACCCCCGGAGCGACGCGACCGAGCAAGGTCGAGCTCGATGCCGCGGCGTGGACGAGTCGGCTCCGCCGACAGGTCGGCGCACTGCTCAACGAGTTCGCGCAGGAGGCTCAGGCCAGCGCCGAGCACGAGGCCGGGACGCGGGCGGAGTTCGTCGACGGCGTGACGCGCTCGGTTGGACAGATCAGGGCGGAGGTCTCGGAACTCCTCGAATCGCTGGCCGCGGAACGCCAGCGAACGGGCGCCAATGACGCCAAGGCCCGTCGGCGTGCTGTCGGCGACATCGTCAAGTGGACCGACAGCCTGCGAGCCAGCGCGAGCAAACTGATGCAGCGCATCGCCAGCGAGCGGGCAAAGACCGCCCGCGGCGACGCTCGCATGCGCCGGAGCTTCCTGGAGGAACTGCAGGAACGCGTGGCGGAACTGCTGGGGAACATCTCGCAGACGCGGGCCGAACTTGCCGAGCAGGACTCGGAGGTCCGCCGCGAGCAGATCGATCAGATCGCCCAATGGGCGTCGGACCTGCGCGACGCGATGGCGACCATGAGCAACCGGCTTCGCCAGGAGCGGAGCGAGACGGTGCGAGCCGACACCCGCGCCCGGCGTGAACACGTCGAAGCGGTCCGCGAAAGTGTGCAGACCATGCTCGCGAACTTCAGCGCTGCCCGGAGCGGCGCGGCCCCGATACGGCGGACACTGGCACCAACCTACACCCCCGCGCGGCCCACGACGCAGCGCCAGGCTCCCGCCGCTCCGGCCCCCACCCGCCAAGGCACCAAGTCCTCGGCACAGGCTGCCGCGGCTGCGGACGCGAGCAACCCCGCGATGACGGTCCAGCGCCTGGCGTTCCGCCGGGAGGGCCTGCCGGCCAAGGCGACGCCGACACCGGCGGGACTGGTCACCGGCAAGCGCAAGAGTCGCTCGCGGCAGGGTTAAGCCTGAATCGGGTGCCCACTTTGAGGCCGCGATTGCACCTACGGGAACATTGACCCAATTGCGGCACCCCCGACGAGGGGGTACTGGTAAACTTCCTCAATGCCGATCCGCGCCGTCATTCACCAGCCCTCGCTCCCGAAGTACCGCGTGCCGGTGTTTCGCGAGCTCGCATCGCGGCTGGGGATGGACCTGACGATTTATCACGGCGAGTTGAAGGAGGTCCCGACGGCCAAGGCGGACGGGTTCCGCGCGGTGCCGTTTAACCGGCTGCCTTGGCCGCTGGGGTCGGAGGCGATCGGTTGGCAGCCGATGCGGCTGGGATACCTGACGGGTCGTGATGCGGACGTGCTGGTGTTCAACTGGAACATTCGGCACGCGTCGCTGGTGCCGTACCTTCTGACCGCGCGACGGTTCGGGGTGCCGACGGTGCTGTGGGGGCACGGCTTCAGCAAGCATGAACGACCGATCCGAAGGCTGCTGCGCTGGAACGTGGCGCGATTGGCGACGGCGGTGCTGACGTACAACCACGGCGTGGCGGACACGCTGGTCGCGTCGGGGCTGCCGCGCGAGAGGGTGTTCACGGCGCTGAACACGATCGACCATCGTCCGATTCTCGCGCAGCGTGAACGCTGGGCGCAGAAGCCCGAGGAACTCGAGGCCTTCCGGGTCAAGAACGGGCTGCGAAGCGATGCGCCGCACCTGCTGTTTGTCTCGAGGCTTGATCCGAACAACCGCGTGGACGTGCTGATCGATGCGGTGGCGCTGCTGCGCGAACGCATGCCGGGGATTCGCGCGACGATCGTCGGTGGCGGCACCGACGGCGAGAACCTTCGCGCTCACGCGGAGAGTCGCGGCGTGCTCGGTTCGGCGGTGCACCTGACCGGTCCGATCTACGACGAGGATGTTCTCAGCGCCTGGTTCCTCAGCGCGGACTTCTTTGTGTACCCGTCGAACATCGGGCTGAGCATCATCCACGCGCTCGGATACGGGCTGCCGGTGCTGGTGGGCGACCGGATCGATCTGCACAACCCGGAGATCGAGGCGCTCTTTCCCGGCGACAACGGGGCGTTGTTCAAGCACAACAGTGCCGAGGCGCTGGCGGGAACGATCGTGTCGCTGTGGAATGACCAGCCCCGGCTTGCGCGGATGCGTGCGTGTGCCGCGGCCAGTGCGCGGGAGTACTTCACGCTCAAGCGCATGGTTGATGGGCTCGATGCGGTGATTCGCTACGCGGCGCTGCGGCCGATGCGCGATCCGGATCAGGGGGATCGCACGGGCGTGCTCCCGGCATCGCAGGCGTAAAGCCTCGCCCGGCGCGCCGGATCACGACACGCGGATCGACGGCCTGACGATGGCTCGCCGCGGCGGCTGGTCGCTGACCAGATAGAACCTGCCGACGGGAATGTCGAAGGCCTGGCCATCTTCCCGCGTCATGGTGAAGCGGCCTTCCATGGTGCCCCAGGGCGTGTCGAGCGGGCAGTACGACGAGTACTCGAAGCTCTGGCCCGGCTCGAGCACGGGCTGCTGTCCCACGACGCCTTCGCCCTGCACAACATGGCTGCTGCCCGACGCGTTGACGATCTCCCAGCGTCGCGAGACGAGCTGGACGGTGCGCGGCGACTCGTTGGTGATCCGGACGCGATAGGTGAAGACGTAGGAGCGGCGCTCGCACTCTCCCTGCTCAGGGACGAAGTTCGGCGCCACGCGCACGCGCACGCCGTAGGTCAATGTCTCTGACCCTCGTGACGGCTTGCTGGTAGCGGTGCGTGTCATGGTGCCTCCTTGCGGGACGGGTCCCGCGCCTGGTTCTTCGCTCGCGAAGCCTCCGACCGGAATCGAACCTGAAGTTGAAAAACTCTGAACGGTGCGGCGCACCGATGTGCGCCGAGTTCCCCCACGAACAAGATTACCCATTTCGACGCGACTTGAACAGAGCCACGAATGGGGCAAAACTCAATCATCATAAACTATTTCGCGCGATGGGTGATGAAAGTGATGCCGCGGCGGGCCGATTTCAGGCATTTCGGCGTGCTCGAAGAAAGGACCGACCGATCGCAAAGCGACGTCAAGATGATCAGCCGGGGCTCTTCGGTGCGACTGACTCCGGGTCGCACACCGGCGATACTGCGGCGGAATCGGCTGTGCCGAGCAGCAGCGCTCGTGCGCAGACCGCTGTTCCCCTTGCTGATGCCCTGCCCGGGCTGGTTCGATTGGGGTGCTCTTCCTGGAGTTTCCCGGGCTGGAATGGGCTCGTTTACGGAGGCGTATTTCCCGGTTCCGTGCTCTCTCGCCGCGGGCTTGGTGCGTACGCGGCCCATCCGGTGATGCGGACCGTCGGACTCGATCGGACGTACTACGCCCCGCTGTCGACCGAGGAGTACGTCGCTTTAGCCGCACAAACCCCTGAGGGTTTCCGCTTTCTGGTCAAGGCCCATCAGGACCTGCTCCGTCCGCCGGGATATGCCCGGCCGAGCGGCGAGCGCGGGGCGGGCGTTTTCGGCAAGGCTGTGCCGGATGTGTTTCTTGATCCGGCGTATGCGATCGACCGGATCATCGCGCCGACGTGCGCCGGACTCGGCGCTCGGCTGGGGCCGTTGCTGTTTCAGTTCTCGCCCATGCGCTTGGCGCGCGCGATGCAGGCGCGGACGATCGAGCAGGGGCTCGGTGTGTTCATGCGCCGGCTTGAGCACTTTCTCTCGCGGCTGCCGGACTTGCGTCGCGTGAGCGCGGCGTGTGTCGATGCGACGTATGCGCTGGAGTTTCGCAATCCGGAGGTGCTCTGCCCGGAGTACCTGACGCTGGTCCGTGGTGTTCGAGCGACGGGCGTGCGCATCGAGCACACCTTCAGCATCCACCCAACCATGCCCACGCCGCGCAGGCAGGCGTCGCTGCTGGGCGACCTGATGGGCGATGTCGTGGGCGGGACGCTGGTGGCACGCTGGCTGCTGCACGAAGGGCAGGAGTACGAGAATGCCAAGCATCGTTATGAGCCGTTCGATGCGATCGTGGATCGCGATGACGCCAGCAGGGAGATGCTCGCGGAGATGGTGTCGCTGGCGGTGATGCACGGAAGGCCGGCGTACGTGATCATCAACAACAAAGCGGAGGGGTCGGCTCCGCTGAGTGTGGAGAATCTTGCGCGTTCGATTGCGGAGCGGCTCGGTCGCGGCGGTGCGGAACGAGACGCGAGCGGGTGATGGTCCGAGAATAGCGGGGCGTTAAACTGCGGACACGGTGCGTCCGATACACCTCTTCGCGGCATTCATGAGTTGGCCGCGGGAGGCGATCGCTGTGCAGAATCCGCAGGCACCAGGACTGATCCGGCAGCACGAGAGGTATCGATGCGAGCACGAAGCGTTCGCGGCGGTGCCGCCCGCGTACGCCGAGCAGGTATCGCTGTCGACGCTGGTGAGCGAGACGCGCAGCGGTCTGAGCGGGGCCATGGGCGTCACGATCATCGACTATTCGGCGGGCGGGATCGGCCTCCGCTCGAACGTGTTCATCCCCAAGCGTGCGATGCTGACGCTGGTTCTGCCGGGCGTGGCGGGTGCGAAGGGTCGCGGTGAAGTGCGGGCGACGGTGCGCGTGCAACGCGTGGCGATGCTGGATCGCTCGCCGACGTACTACCTCGGAACATCGCTCGATGAGTCGGCCGAAGGTCAGCGTGCCGGGGCCGCGTTCATCGAAGCGCTGATGGCCCGCGCGGGCAACGTGCTGAGCACGAAAGCCGGGGGTGGGGCGTGATCGAGCACGATGACTTCATTCTTGCGGCCTTGAGCGAGGAGGGGTCGATCGACCCGTCGACTCTTGAGGCATGCCGACGCGCGGCGGCGGAGCAGCGGTTGAGCGTCTGCCAGGTTCTCGTGGACCGCGGTGTCACGACGGCGCGGACGCTGGCGCTGGTGCGGGCGGGAATCTGCGAGGTTCCGTTCGTTGATCTCGATCACTTCCAGATCGATCTGCGGAACTCGTCGCTGCTGGCGCGGTCATCGGCGCAGGCGCTGCTGGCGTTCCCGCTGTTTGTGTGCGAGGGACTGACCACGGTCGGGATGGCCAACCCTCTGGACCTCCGGGCGGTCGACCAGTTGCGCTCGCTCATCCGCGGGGACATCGAGCTGGTGCTGTGCGAGCCCTCGGCGCTGCGCGCGCTGATCGACCGGGCCTATTCGATCTCCGACTCTGGCGAGGCCGGCGCGGGGCCCGCGGCGACGGCCGACTCGCTGACGACGGGCAAGGAGCCGATCGTCGCGGCGGTGAACCAGATTCTCGCCGATGCGGTGGAGCGCGGCGCATCGGACGTGCACCTGGGGCCGGATGACCAGCGGCTGCACCTGCGCTTGCGGATCGACGGAACGCTGATCGCGCTGCAGGCGCCGCCGCTCTCGGCGCACGCCGGGCTCGTTCAGCGGTTGAAGGTCATGGCCAACCTTGACCTGACACAGACGCGCCGCCCGCAGGACGGCAAGTTCCGGTTCATGCACGCGGGCCGGGCGGTGGACGTGCGGCTGTCGGTGATACCGACCGTGTCGGGCGAGAACATCGTCTGCCGCCTGCTGACCAGCGCCTCGGGTATCCGCGAGTTGAGCGATTTGGGGTTCTCCAACGAGCACGCGCGGGCGATGACCGAGTGCCTCGATGCGCCGAACGGAATGCTGCTGGTGACCGGGCCGACGGGCTCGGGCAAAACGACGACGCTGTACGCCGGGCTCAAGCGGCTGAACAGCGCCGAGCGGAACATCGTGACGATCGAGGACCCGGTGGAGGTGCGCATGCCGCTGATCCGGCAGGTGCAGGTCTCGCCGGAGATCGGGCTGAACTTTGCTAGTGCGCTGCGGTCGATCCTGCGTCAGGATCCGGACGTGATCCTCGTGGGCGAGATCCGCGATGAGGAGACGGCACGGATCGCGCTGCAGTCGGCGCTCACGGGGCACCTGGTGCTCAGTTCGCTTCACACCAACGACGCGCTGGGGGCCATCCCGCGACTGCTGGACTTCGGCTGCCCGACCTTCGCGGTCAGTTCGGCGCTGCTCGGGATCGTGGCCCAGCGTCTGGCCAAGCGTGTGTGCACGTATTGCCCCGAGCGCGACACGCCGGCGGCGGATGTGCTCGCGCGATTCTCGATCGGGCCGGGGGACGCGACGGGATTCACGCGAGGCAAGGGGTGCCCGCGGTGCGCCGGGCTCGGCACGCGCGGGCGCATCGGCCTGTATGAGGTGATCCGGATGTCGCCGGTGATCCGTCGCGCGGTGGAGACGCGCGACACGACGAAGATCATGGCCGCGGCGGCGAGCGACGGATTCCGCCCGATGTGGCACGACGGTGTGGAGAAGGCGCGGCTGGGGCTGACGACGCTGAGCGAAGTCTCGCGCGTGGCGGCGGCGATGGATCTTGATGTCGGCGCCGAGGACGGACCGGGCGGCACGGGCGGCGGCGCTGACGGACGCGCGGGCAACACCGGACGGAGGACGGCGGCATGAGCGCGCTGGCGTATCGGTACACCGCGATGGATCGCCAGGGCCGGCGCGTTTCGGGACAGACGAACGCGGCGAGCGAGAGTGATGCGTATCGCGCGCTGAGCGCCCAGGGGCTCCTGCCGCTGAGTCTGCGGGCGGATCGCCGCGACGGGTGGCTCTCGCTGCAACGACGCACGCGCGTGCGTGTGCGTGAGATCGCGCAGTTCACCGAGCAACTTGCGGTGCTGGTCAATGCCCGGATCCCGCTTGGCGAGGCGCTGATGGGCATCGCCGAGCAGGAGCCCAACGCCAGGCTCGCGGCGATCGTGACGGAGATTGCGGCAAGCGTGCAGTCGGGCAAGCCGCTGGCCGCGGCGATGGAGCCGCACGCGGGGCTGTTCGGTCGGACGTACATCGACACGATCCGCGCGGCGGAGGCGACCGGCAACCTCGTGAAGGTGCTCGAGCACCTCGCGGACATGCTCGCGCGCACGGAGGCGACGCGGCAGACGGTGCGGAACGCGCTGACCTACCCGGCGTGCGTGATGATGGTGCTGGTGCTCGGGGTCGGCTTCCTGATGGGGTATGTGGTCCCGAAGTTCGGGCGGATGTTCGAGGCGCGCGGCGTGGAGCTGCCGGCGCTGACGCGCGTGCTGCTGGAGATCTCGACGTTTGCTCGGGAGTGGTGGATGGTGTGGGTGCCGGGGCTTGTCGTCGGCGGGATTGCGATGATGCGGTGGTCACGCACGGCCTCGGGGAGCGCGGCGTTGGAGCGTCTGCTCGGGCGCGTGCCGGTGGTCGGGCCCATGCTTCGGGCGATGGCGATGGCGCGGTTCTGTCACATCTTCTCACTCTCGCTTTCGTCGGGCGTGGGTCTGATCGACGCCCTGGATCTGGCCGGGCGTGCGTCCGGGCGGATCGGGCTCGAGAGCGATGCGCGTCGGATCGCCGAGCGCGTGCGGACGGGCGGACGGCTGACGGACGCCATGGCGGCGTGCGCATCGTTCAATCCGATGACGCGTCGAATGCTCGGTGCGGGCGAGACTTCGGGCGAACTTCCCCGAATGGCGGCCGTGGTCGCCAGGCAGCACGACGCACAGTCCCAGAATACCGCTCGAAATCTCGCCGTGGTGATCGAGCCGCTGCTGGTTGTAGGGATTGCAGCGATCGTACTGATCGTCGCGCTGGCAGTTTTTCTCCCTATGTGGGATATGGTCAAGCTCGTTTCGTGATAAACCGATACCTCCTCCATCAGAGATATTGCACATGACGCAACTGAATGTTGAAGTTTGTGACTGACCTTCAGGAGATTTGATATGTTGATGCTCGCGAATCGTCGACGCCTTGGCTTTACGCTGATCGAACTGATTGCGGTGATCGTGGTGCTGGCGATCCTTGCCGGCGTGGCTGTGCCGCGGTACTTTGACTACACGGACCGCGCCCGAACGAGCGCCGTTCAGGGCACGCTGGGCAATGTGCGCTCGGCGATCCAGAACTTCTACGCCAACGCGAGTCTGTCGGGCACGCCGGCTTATCCGACGCTCACGCAGCTTCAGACAATCGGCACGGTGCTGCAGGACCAGATGCCCCTGAATCCCTATAACAACCTCGCGACGATCACGTCGGCAACGAGCGCCGAGTGGACCGCCCGGACCGTGGGTGGAAGCGCGGGTTGGCGGTACTTTGTCGACAACTCGACGACCCCGCCGACGTACGGCTTCTACATCAACAGCACCGCCAACACGACGGTGCCGAACGCCGCGGGCACCGGCGTCATGACCGCGAATCAACTCTGATTCTGACCATGTTGCGATCGGCGGCGGAAACGCGCCGATCGCACTTCTGCCTGCGCAGCCGTGCCATCGCCGCGCTGTGGGGCGGGCGGGGACTCGACGCATGACCAGACCGCCGGCCAGCGATGACGCGACGCCCCGGCACGCCCGGGCGTACCGACGATCGGGCTTTACGCTCATCGAGCTTCTCGCGGTCATCATCATTCTTGCGGTTGTTGCGATGGTCGCGGCACCATCGCTCGTCGGTGCCGCGGAGGCCCGCGTTCGCGCTGGTGCGCAGCAGATGGCACGCGACCTGGCTTACGCGCGGGGGCGGGCGCAGTCGACGGGGATCGCGATCTGGGTGCGGTTCACGCCGGCGCAGTCGACGTACACGGTTCTCGCTGAGTCGGGCGTCGGGGCCGGGAGGAACACGGCGCTGACGATCACGGATCCCGCGACCGGCGGGCCGATGGTTGTGCGGCTCGACCGCGAGGAGTCGCGCGGGGCGACCTTCTCGATCACAGGGCTGACGGGCAACGAGGTCGGCTTTGATCGCGGCGGGCGCCCGCTCAACCCCGATACGTCCGTTCTTGCATCCAACGCGACGATCGCGTTCCCCGGCGGAGCCACGGTGACGATCACGGGACGAACCGGCAACATCTCGGTGGTGACGCCATGAGTGCCGTTCGCGGTCGGTCAGTGGGCGGAAGTCGGATTGGCCGTCGCCGACGCGGCTTGACGCTCATCGAAGGGCTGATCGCGATCGTGGTGCTCTCGGTGGCGATGCCGCCGATGATCATGGCCATCAGCAGCGCGGGCGTGCGGCGGGCGTCGCAGGCGATGGCGCTGCGTGCGCGATGGCTCGCGGCCGAACGGCTGGAGACGGTGCTGGCCGATCGCCACAGCGCAGCGCGCGGGTGGTCGTTCATCACGTCATCGAACTACCCGGGCGAGAGCACGATCGCCGGCTTCCCCGGATTCAGCAGGACCACATCGATCAGCGATCGCGGGCCGGGGCTCGGGGCCGGAACCGGGTATCGGCTGGTCAGCGTGAATGTGACGTACGTCGATCCGCTGGGAGGGAGCGAGACGCTGACGATGAGCACGGTTGTGAGCGACTACACACCCTGAGGACCGGATCATGCGACGCACGATGACTCGACAATCGGCAGCAAGGCGCACACGCGGGGCGTTCACGCTCATCGAGCTGCTGTGCGCGATCGTTGTGCTCGGCGTGCTCGGGTCGGTAACGTCCGCGATCATTCTGCGTGCAGGCGTGGCGTTCGCCGGCGCGGGGGTCGCCTCGCAGCTTGCGCTCGAGGGCGACAGCGCGATGGAGGCCATAGCGCGGCTGATCCGCACGATCCCCACGCGGACCGGGACAAGCCCGGCGGCGCCGATGATCACATCGGTCGCCGCGGATTCGATCACGTTCGGATCGGCGACGACGATCGCGCGGGTGGGAACGGAACTGCGGCTGACCGAGGGCGGCCAGACGCGCACGCTCGCGGATGATGTGAGCGACTTCATGATCGAGCCGATGAGCAACACGGGGGCCGTGCTGAGCGTGCCGATGTCGGGCGCGGCGGTGGATGCTGTTCAGCGCGTGCGGGTGACGCTGAGTCTGAGCAGGAACGGGCAGAGCCAGACGCTGCGGACAACGGTGTTCATCCGCTCCCTCCTGGCCGGAGCGCAGCCATGACGCGAGCGAGCCGCGGGCTATCTCAAGGGGGTCTTGCGGCGTCGCGCCGCGATGTATGCCGGCGCGGATCCGCGATGGTCGCGATTCTCGTCGCGCTCATGGCGCTGCAGATGGTCGTCGCCGTGCTGGTGCTCAGCGGCGCGCGGTCTGACGACATGACCGCGCGCTCGGTCGCCGGGCTGCGAGCGCAGTACGCCAGCGACGCGGCGCTGAACATGGCCTTGCGCGAGGCGTTTGTCAACGCCGATGAGGATGGCGACGGAACCATCGGCGGAGTCTCGGGCGATGCGCTGGCCAGCAACGACCCCGCGATCGGTGCCGCCCGAGCGAGTGTGACGTCGACGCTTGTCGGCAACGACCGCATGCTCAGCGCCAGCGCCCGGAGCGACGAGGCCCGGCGGAGCGCCAGCGCGACGGTGCGAACAACGGTCGCCACCGGCAGCGGTCTGCGGCGCGGGCTGAGGATCGAGGGTTGGGCGTTCGCGTCGAATCCATCGAGCATCACGGGCATCAACTGGAACGCGACACCGACGACAACAGGTTCGGTGCCGTGGATCAACAGCCCATCCGCTGGCGGCACGGCGAGATGGGCGGGTGGGCCGAACAACCGCTTTGCGCTGCGATTGACGGGGAAAGTCACTATTCCCGCAGCGGGAACGTGGACATTCGGCGCGGGCTCGGATGACGGCGTGGAACTGCTGATCAACGGCACGCGCGTGGCTTTTCACAATGGTCCGCGGAGCTTTGCTGTCACGTCGGGGAGCATCAGGCTGACCGAAGGTGCGCACGACATCGAGGTACGCTTTTTCGAGGCAGGTGGCTCCAATGGGCTGACACTCTCGTGGTCCGGACCGACGGTGCCGACCTCGGTGCTGGTGCCGCCCTCGGCGTTCTCGCACGATCCGAGCGGTCAGGCGCACGTGGCGATGCGGTCCGGCGTGAACATCTGGGGCGACAACACGAGCACCGGAGCAAGCATCGACGCGTTCAACTCCGCCAACGGGCCGTACTCCGCCGCGACGGCGCTGTCGACAGGTGCGCTGGTGGTGATCAACTCGTCGGCGAATCAGTCCTGGCAGATGTCGGATCAGGCGATCGTGCGCGGCGATGCGGGCGTGGCGCCGGGGGCCAATCCATCGAGCGTCATCGCGACATGGTCCGGCTCGTCGATCACCGGAACGCGTACGGCCCAGTCCTCCCAGCACGGTGTGTTCCACGTCACACCGCCGACGCTTTCCAGCAGCGGCGTGTTCAACGCCGGCGGGGCGCACACGCTGACGACCGATCGTCGCTACACATCCTTCCAGATGTGGGGCAGCGGCTCGACGTACACCGTCACCGGCGACGTGACGATGATCGTCGACGGCAATCTGCAGCTGACCGGCTCATCGAGGATCATCGTCACGCCGGGTTCCACGTTGACGCTGTTTGTCGGCGGCGATGTCGATGTGTTCAACTCCACGAGCATCAACGCGACGGGCACACCGGATCAGTGCTTCATCTTCATGACCGGCTCCAGTCGGAACTTCAACATGACCGATCAGGCGCAGGTCGTGGCACATCTGCGTTGCTGGGATGCGCAGGCGAACATCTCGGGCCAGGGCTCGGGCAGCGACTTTTTCGGCACGCTCCGCGCCACGACGCTTAATCTCTCGTCCAAGGCCCGCATTCATGCCGACATCAACACCGGGTCGGGTGGATCCGGAGGTGGAAGCGGCGGCACGACGCGGCGGGTCACGAGCGTTGCCGACGGGCCGCTCTTCTGAATTCGTCGACATGCGGCCGCCCATCCGGCCGTCATGGTGAAGATGCGTTCGGGTCCGGCGTACGCCGGGACGCTGACGAGGGCGATTCGCTCCGAACATGCTCGATACACTTGCACCTGCTCGGAGACGCGCATGCCGATCGGGGACTCCAACAAGCCGATACGTCGGGCCGCGGCACCGGCGTCGAAGCCCGTACGCCCGGCGCGTCGCGTCAAGGGCGCACTGGCGATGCCGAGCCTGTTGAATGTCGCGCAGCGCGCCGCGAGCGAGCGGGAGGCGGGCGAAGCGGACACGCGGCGGGCCTCCCTGGATACCGACGCGGACACCGAAGCCGCCGATGAGAGCGCCGCGGGAGCAACGAAACGCCGGGTTCGAGCCGGTGGTCTGGATCCGAGGGCGATCTGGGACCCTCGGAGCGAGCGGCCGCCGGCGGACACGCCATGGAACGTTCCCGCGGCGAGTTTCCCGCGGGCCTCGGCGCTGGAGCGGAAACTTGCCGCGTGCGTGCGGTACGCGGTGCTCGCGCCGAGCAGCCACAACACCCAGCCGTGGAAGTTCCGCGTGATGCGGGATCGCGTGGTCCTTCTGGCTGATCGGACGCGTGCGCTGCCGGTGTGCGATCCGCACGATCGCGAACTGACGATTTCCTGCGGCTGTGCGTTGCAGCACCTGCTGCTGGCGATGCGGAGATTCGGGATCTCGCCGCGGCTGTCGCTGCGAGCGGTCAAGGGCGAGCCCGATGCGCTGGCAACGGTGGTTGCGGATGACTCGCCCCGGCACGAAGCGTCGCTGCGATCGGATGAACTGCGGCTCTTTGAGGCGATTGCGATCCGGCGGACGTGCCGCCATCCGTTCGCGGATGTGCCACTGCCCGCGGGCTTTGCTGATGCGATCAGTGCGGCGGGGACGGCCGCGGGGCACGGGCATGTGTCGATCGCGCTGCTGGGCGATCGGCTCTCGCGGGAGCGGGTGGGGAATCTCGTCGCCGAGGCGGACATGGTGCAGTTCGCCGACAAGCGCTTCCGGCGTGAACTGGCGCTGTGGATGCACCACAACCGATCGCGCCAGCCCGATGGCATCCCGGGCTATGCGATGGGCATGAGCGAACTGGCCAGCCTTGTTGCGCCTCTGGTGGTCCGTACGTTCGACATGGGCAAGGGGCGTGCGGCCAAGGACGAAGAGTTAGCGCGGCACTCGCCGCTGCTCGCGGTGCTCTCGACGCGGCGCGATGAGCCGAAGGAGTGGCTCCTGACGGGCATGGCGCTCGCGAACGTGCTGCTGCGTGCCGCGGCTGAGGGCGTCGCGGCGTCGTACCTGAACCAGCCGTGCGAACTGGACCTGATGCGCGAGAAGCTCGCCCGGCTGCTGGGCGGAGGGGCCGGTGTCGGCGGCGGCACGCTCTGGCCGCAGATCGTGCTGCGGCTGGGCTTCGGCCCGCGGGTGGCGCACACGCCGAGACGGCCGGCCGACGACGTGATCGTGCGGTAGGGGATCACCGGGGCACGACGGTCAGGCGACCGCTCGCCGGACCGAGATGCTGAACAGGCGTGCCGAGGTAAGCCGCGCGAGCCCGAGCCCCAGCAGAATCTTGCACACGCAGGTGACGAAGATGATCGCGAACATGGTTCCCTCGCTCAGGTTGCGCATCCCCGGGAGGTCGTAGGACGGCGAGCCGCGGGAGTTGGCCTCGCTGAGAATCACGCCGGCCATGACGACCGGATTGCTCACGACCATGGGGAAAAGGATCCCCTCGGACATCTGGCGAAGACCGGTGAGTTCCACGATGATCGCGATGAACACAGGCAACCCCAGCCACCAGATCGCGCCCGTCAGCAGCGCGAATCCCGCGGCCAGTTGCGACCGCCGCGTGATGGAACTGAACATGACCGAGAGTGCTGAGAGCATGAACGCTGAGCAGATGAGCAGCGGCAGGAAGAGCACCATGGTCTGAAGAGGGTGCTTTATGCCGCCGGCGAGCGTGCTGATGAGGATCAGCACGACGATGAGCAGGGGCACGACCATGCAGCGTCGCGTAGCGCCCAGAACCTTGGCGAGGATGATGGACCACGGCGACATCGGCGTGGTGATCAGCGCGTGCCAGGTGCGGGCCTGAACCTCGCCCTGAATCGCGGCCGAAGCGCCGGTCGCGGCTTGAAAGAGAAAGAGCAGGCACAGGACGATGCCGCAGAGAATGAGCCACTCTTCATCGTTCGCCCAGCCGCGAACGAGCGACCAGGTGATGAAGGCCAGCAGCGCGACCACGGCGGCGAGCAGGTGCAGTCGCGTGCGGAAGATCGACTGACGCAGCTCGCGCCAGAGGACCGGGTTGCCGCGGACCTGCCGCGAGGTGCCGGCAACGCGGACGCTCGATGAATCGGCGGCGACGGGCGGTGCCGACGTCGCCGCGTCACGGGCCTGCGGCCCAGGGGCTCCGGCCCCCGAGCCGGCGCGAGATCCCCAGAGCCGCCAGCCGCGGCGGGCGGGGCGTGAAGCACCCGCGCCGTCACGCCGGTAGACACCGGGCAGCAGCAGCGTCGCGACGCAGAGCAGCGCGGCGGAGAGCGCGAGCAGGATCATGACCGAGCCGACCCAGAACGGCACACCCATGACCAGCGGCGGGAACATGCCCGGGCCGAAGCCGCCGAACTGCTCGGCCGTCAGCACGATCATCGCGATCAGCGGGCTGGACTGCATGACGAGCGTCGTCAGCGTGCCGCCCATCGGCCCGGCCACTCCCGCGCCGATTGCGAAGTACAGGAACTGCGGGATGATCATCGTCGCGAACATCACGACCGTCGCCAGACCCGCGGCAGCCGCGGGGCGCGTGACCAGCACGCTGGCGAGCATCGCGACGGCGGCGGTGGCGATGGTGGTCGCACCGACGATGCACGTCGCGCCGATGATGAACCCGACCTCCACGCCGCCGAAGACGCGGATGGCCATGAGGAACGGGAACACGCCCGCCGCGATGAGGAGGACCTGCGTGAGCCGCGCGGCGAACTTGCTGAGGATGATCTGCGAGGGACGGAGCGGACAGGTGGCCAACGCCGAGAGCGAGCGGCGGGTGCGCTCCTCGCAGATCGCGCCGCTGGTCATCTGGGCGGCGACGACGGGGAGCAGGAACAGGAGCGTCCAGACCAGCGCCAGCGAAAGGCTCGGGGCGATGTTCTGCAACTGCGAGCGAGAGACGGCCGAACTACCGCGCGAGCCGTCAAGGGCCGCGGCGAGCGTGAGCCCGCAGATGATCAGCAGCAGCAGCACGACCCCGGCGCGCGCGAAGTAGCCCAACCGACGACGGGACGTTGAGCGGAGTTCGAGGACGAAGACCGGCGAGAACGCCGCGGCGGGCAGGGCCGCGAGAGCGGCGAGCCACGAGAGCAGGCGACGGCGCAGATATCCGACGTCCGCGCCGCGTTGAGGGCCGGGAACGGGGCCGTTGCCGGAACTTTGCGGGGCCGAGGGGGCAAGGTCCGCGCCGGGCAATTCGATCGGCGTGCTGCTCATGTGCGGAAGTCTACCACGGCCCCGGATCGGCATTGGACGCTGCTTTGCCAAGTAGAAAGGCCCCGCGCCAAGGGGCGCGGGGCCTTGATCGGACTCGTTGCGATACGAACCGGAGCGGCGGGCTCAGGTGCCGGCGGGCTTGGCCGGAGCGGCAGGAGCGGCCTCGGGCTTGACGATGAAGCGCATGCGAGCCTCGGGCTTGAAGTACGTGGCGAAGGCCGTGCGGACCATGTCCGCGGTCACGCCCTTGTAGAAGTCCGCGGCGCCGAGGATGTCCTCGAGCTTCTGCCCGCGATAGGTCAGGGTCGAGAGACGGGCGATCCAGAACTCGGGCTCCTTCATTGTCTCGTCCAGCACCGTCAGCAACTGCAGGCGGGCGGTATCGAGCTCCTCCTGCGTCGGGCCGTTCTTCGCGAAGTCGGCGTAGATCTCCTTGATCGCGACGGCCAGTGCCTCGGCGCTCTCGGGGTTGGTCGGTGCCTGCGCGGCGAAGAGGCCGAACCCGGGATACTCGGTGCCCGGGCTGGAGCGTGCGCCGATGGAGTAGACCAGTCGCTTCTCCTCACGCAGGATCTTGATCATGCGCGTGGAGATGATGCGCGAAGCCAACTGCATCAGGCGGACGTCCTTGACGTTCTGAAGGTCGGGGCCGAAGAACCCGTCGAGCGCCTGGGCCTGCGGGGTCTTGGTCGCGATGGTCTTCTCGGAAACCAGCGGACCGGCGGGACGCTGGATCTTGCGCTTCTCGGCGAGGGTCTTGTCGCTGATGCGCTCGCGCGTGCTGAGCGAGCCGATGTACTTCTCGATAAGCGGCTTGACGTCGTCGAGCTGAACATCGCCGACGATGCTGACCTCGATCGGCGCGCTGGCCAGAGCGCCGGTGAGCCAGGCCTGAACCTGATCGAGCTTCACGGCCTTGACCTGCTCTTCCGTCAGCGGGCGGTTGCGGTCATCACCCTTGGGGAAGATCGAGTCCGCGGCGATCTCGGCCAGAACGCCCTCGGGAACGCTCTTGCGCTGAGCGATCGCCTGAAGCTGCGCGGAGCGCCAGAGCTCGAGCGCGGCGGGCTCGACCTTGGGATCGGTGATCATCAGGTGGGCCAGTTGGAAGGCTTTCTCGAAGCCCTCGGGCGAGCCGGAGATGTTGATCGAGATGCGGTCGCCGCCGACACCGCCGCGGGCGGAGGCCTTGTTGCCGGTCATCAGATCGCGGATCTGCGTGCTGGTCAGGGTGCTGGAGGCGGGCTGGAGCAGCGCGATGCTGGCGGCGCTGGCGGTGCCGCGCTGGCCGGGGGCCTCGACGATCTCGCCCGAGGCGAGCGTGATGGTGATGGTCGCGGTGTTCTTGCGGTTGTCCATGAAGCGGTGGTGAATCCGCACGCCGTTGCTCAGCCAGCCGCTGCTGACGCCGGAGGCCTTGTCGATCGCGACCTCGGCGACCTTGCCCGCGACGGGCTCGCGGGCCAGCAGCGCGGTGGCGCGGGCCTCTTCGGCATCGGGAGCCGGTTGAACGCTGAAGGCCTCGGTGCCGAGCTTGATCAACTCGGACTCGCTGGGCACGCCGGCGCTCAGGGGCAGCTCCGCGATGAAGATCGCGTTGGTCGGGTCGTAGAGCTCCTTGAAGCGCGCCGAGATCTCGGAGACCTTGATCGTCGGCAGCAGTTCGCGGAGCAGATCCAGCCGCTGTTGGGCGGACATGATCGGCTCGCCCTCGGCGATCGCACCGTTCATCCGCTGGAGGTGAACGCGTGCCGGGAGCGTGCTCTCGCGCTTGACGGCCTCCTCGGCCTGGGCGAGCAGCTCGGTCGTCGCGTCCTTGAGCTCCGACTCGCGGAAGCCGTGCAGCCGCGCACGCTGGACGAGCGTCGCGACATCCTTGAGCATCTCCTTCCAGTTCTCCGGCTTGCCGTCGGCGCTGACGCTGGTCCAGTTCAGCGTGCTGGCGACGGTCGAACTGCTGGCGCTGGCCGAAAGGAACCGCGGCGTGCCCTTGGCCAGTTCGTTCGTCACGCGGCGCCCGAAGGCCCACGAGCCGATCTGCTCGACAAGGTCATCACGGAACTGCGCGCGCGTCGTGGTCGGCGGGCGCGGCGCATCGACGCGGTTGAGCGAGATCGACGCGTCGGTCAGTTCCGCATCGGTCGCGACGATCGCTCGCACGCCCCTGGTCGGCGTCACGCCGACCGGCAGGTCCGCAGGACGCGGGACCTTCGCGAACTCGCCGAAGTGCTTCTGGATCAGCGGGCGGACGGTGTCGGCGTCGACATCGCCGACGACGATGAGCGTCATGTTGCTCGGGACGTAGAACTTCCGGTAGTACTCCTCGAACGCGGGCTTCTGCACGCCCATGATCGTCGCCTCGGTGCCGATGGGCAGGCGACGGCCGAACGTGCTCTCGGGCGCGACGCGCTCGAGGATGTAGTCCTGCACGCGCTGCTGGGCGCTCAGACGCGTGCGGCGCTCCTCGATGATGATCCCGCGCTCGCTCTCGATCTCCTTCTCGTTCAGCAGCAGCCGCCCGGCGACATCGCTGAAGAACAGCATCGCCTTCTCGATCGTCTCGGGCTTGGCGTCGGGAAGGGCCAGCTGGTACGTGGTCTGATCAAAGCTCGTGAAGGCGTTCTGATCGCGGCCGAACTGCAGGCCGAGGCTCTGGAAAAAGTCCACGACCTTGCCGGGCGGGAAGTTCGCCGAGCCGTTGAAGGCCATGTGCTCGAGGTAGTGGGCCATGCCGCGGGTCTCTTCGACCTCGTTCAGCGAACCGGAAGAAACGTGGATCCAGACGCTCACGCGACCCGCGGGATTGGCGTGCTTGCGGACGACATAGGACAGGCCGTTCTCGAGCGTGCCGGTGACGAGCGCCGGATCGGTGGGGAGCTTCTCGTCGGCCGCGACGGCGCGAGCGAAGGCGGGTGCGGGCATGGACAGCACACCGCCGCTCAGCGAAAGCAGCATGGCCAGCGCCGTCGCCGTGCCCATCGCACCGGCGCGAACGCCACCGGAGACCACCGAAGAGAGTCGCTTGCCACCATTCATGGATCTTTTCCTTGTGTTGAACGAGATACCGCGTTGACGTGACGCCTCGTCGACGCTCCGAGCTCCGCGCACGCAGCGATCGGATCGCCGACCGCATCCCGATGCGCCTGAGGCTCTGATAAGTCCTGCTCGGGCGCATCGTTGCGAGGAATCAGCAATATTACCGGATTCAGGGCCGAGCAGACCCCGTGTCTCGTTCCCCTTCTGTTCGTGCAGGGGCGGTCGTCGCGTCGTCCGGCAGGCCGTCGGCCTGCGGTTCGACCGTCGGCAGCAGCGCCAGACCGCGCCGTTCGCCATGCTCCAACAAAGCCCCGAGACCCGAGGCCGCGATGGCCTCGCGGCGCTTGCGGAAGGTCTCGGCCAAACGACGGGCGTTCATCTCCGCATACTCGCGCTCGGCCGAGGCCAGGCGATCCGGCGAGAGCCCGTACGCGCTGGCCATCGACAGCACCGACGCCCAGTAGCCGGCATCGCCCATGCGTCGCCGGGCATCCGCGGCCAGCGCCTGGCCGACGGCGCGGACCTCGTCATCGGTCACATCGCCCGCGAGCACCCGATCGATCTCCGCCCACACATCGACCGCCAGAGCACGCAGACGCTCATCGCTCAAAATCGGCCCGTCGCCTTCGTTGCGGAGATCCATCGTCACCATCAGCCCGCTGGCGGAACCAACCAGTCGGCGGGGCATCGCCTCCGCTCGGGCCGAGCGCAGCACGGCCTGCGCCGCCGGGTCCTCACCCGCACCCCCCACCGCCCCGGTCGCCCGAAGACGGGACTGCACGATCCGCGAGGCCACGGCCCACGCCCGCACGCTGGCGATGTCGCCCATGCACGGCCCCGGCCCGATCACCACCATCCGCCCGGGCACGCCCCGCGGCAGAACGCGCTCGATGCGCAGCGTCGGCAGCGCGTCGTCGCCCTCGGCAAGTTCGGGCGGAGATCGCAGCTTGCGAGCGGCCGCATCGATCGCCGATTGGCGCAGCGTCGAAGCCTCCGCCCATTCGCCGCAGCGCAGTTCGCCGAGTGCGCCGCGCGTAAGTTCGAGCGCCCGGCCGGGCGAAACATCGCCGACGATGGTGACCTCGACCCCCGAAGCGTTGACGATGTGGGCCAGCCATTCGCGCGTTGACTCCGGGTTCGCTTGGGCGAGCGCCTCGACCGATGGCTCGACGATGCCGCCATCCATCAGGTCGCGAAGGGCCACCATCGCGCGGAGCATCATCCGGTCGCCGCGCCCTGCCGGAGCCCTTCCGCGCGTCGATGGCGGCGCGTCCTGCGGCTCGGCAACTTCGTCGGCAAGAATCGCCCGGGCCGACGCCAGCGCCCGCGAACGCGCACGCTCGAAGCGCTCCGCATCGACCGTCGGGGACGCGAGCATCCGGCCCATCGCCTCGAGCGTTGCGGGAACATCGGTCGACGGAACCTGCGCGCGGAGCATGAGCCCCTCGGGCGCGGCGACGGCGCTGATTCTTCCTTGCGAGCCCTGCGTGCGGCCGCGAGCGTCGGGCCGCGGCGAGTCGGTCGGGCTTGCCGCGGGCGGCGTCCAGGCCTGAGCGGCGAGTTCACTCATCCCGGCGGAGTTGCCGCACTCGTGCATAACCCCGCCGACGACACGGGCCACGATGTGGACCGTCCCGCCGCGGTCGTCGGGCTTCATGGGGCGCACGACCAGCCGCACGCCGTTGGACAGCTCCATCGCGTAGACGCCGGCATCGCGATAGACGCGGCAGACCTCCTCGCGGGGCGCGAGCGCGGGGACCAAAGGGCGTGTCTGGCCGATGGCCGAACCGCCCGTGGCGTCAAGCAGCAGACCCGCCGCGAGCGCCAACGCCGCCGCACCGCCCCGGACACACCCCGACCATGCCGCGGCCGTTGCCCGAGAGGCCGGGCGTCGCGATCGGAACGGGAGCGTCAGAGCGGGTGCGGTCACGTTCGAGCGATATGACCCGGCTGACATCGGGTTGCAACGCCCGAATCGGTCACGGACCGTCCGGCGAGCGCGGAGGCAGATCATCGCTGGTAGAAGTGAACCGCGGTCGACCCGTACGGATGCGTCTCCGGACCGCGCATACCGGCGATCGCCAGATCACCAAGGACCGGCACCTTCGCGACGGCGGGAACGGGCATCGGCGGGACGTCGGCCTCGCGGTCGGGGGATTCGGCCAGACGCTCGGCGTTTTCATCCTCGGCCCGGTCCTCCGCCGCGGCACGGTCGAGCGCTCGCTGAAGTTCCCGAGGCGAAAGCCACTGGGCATCGGCGGGCAGGCGCATGTCGGCGAAGCCGGCTCCATCGTCCTCATCGGCGATCGGCTCGGCGTCGGCGAACTCGTCGGCGTCTCCCTCGGCTTTCTTCCGCGCCAGACGGTCCTTGGCCCGCCACCCGCCGCGTTCGGGCTCATCCCAACGCACCTTGCCCGTGCGGCGTTCGTGGCGGTTCTTCGAACCCTTGATGGGCTTCTTCTCGTCGACCGCCGGTTCGCCCGATGCCGGATCATCGGGGATCGTCATGACGAACGGCCAGGGTGTCCGCAGAATCACGAAGCCGTCATCGGCCAGCGTCTGCCCGAGTGCGGAGACCTGAGCGCGGATGCGATCCCAGCCGGCCGGGTCGGTCGCCAGCGGGTACGGCGGGTCCATGAAGATCAGGTCGGTTGGGCGCGGGCAGCGCGCGACGATGCTCAGGCCCAGAGCGTCGCCCTGGGCGATCGTGGATCGCGCTTCGCACTTGAGCGTGTCGATGTTCTGCTTGAGGTACTGGGCCGCGATGCGGTCGCGCTCGACAAACAGACACGAGCGAGCGCCGCGGCTGAGCGCCTCAAGACCCATCGCGCCGGAGCCGGCGAAGAGATCGACAACGTTGGCATCCTCGATGCGAAGGCCCAGCATCGAGAAGATTGATTCCTTGACACGGTCGGGCATCGGCCGCGTAACCAGACCGGGGGCGCAGACCAGTTGTCGACGTCGGAACTCTCCCGCGATAATGCGCATGGATCGAGCAAAGCACCCCGCACGCCCCGGGTCAAGTCCGCGCAGCGCGGATGACGCGGCCGGATAAACCGCCGAGCGGCCCGGAAACGCGGATCAGTTGTTGTACTGCACGCTCTGAGACGGGAAGGTCGGGATCACCGAGTAGACGTTGTCCTCACGCGTACCGGGATTGAAGTCCGACCCGGCGCTGTAGAAGTACGGGCGGCTGTTCGTGCACAGGCCCTCATCGGCATCGCCAACCCAGTTGAACTCGCGGCGGTCGCCGGGTTCGAGCCCGGTCAACGGGTTGAAGGGCATCGCGCTGCGGCGGTACTGAACTTGTACGCCGGAGCGTGGGTCGCGGAACTCAAAGTTGCCCGGACGATTCGTCGCGACCGAAAACACGCCGGGGTTCGAGGCGGTGGAGGTGTACAGCGTTCCGTACCCGCCGTGATACGCCGGGTGCACGATGCGCAGCGGGTTGCCCCAGGGGTCGACGATGGTCGCCAACTCCAGCGGATTGTTGTTGGCATCCCGCACCGGCCCGAGCGCGGTTCTGACCTCGGTCACCAGACCGGACTTGCTGTCATTCTGCCTGAGAAGTTTCGCGTCAATCTGGCTCAGCATCTTCTCGGCGCTCGGAGCGTCGGCGAGCAGCGCCATGTACAGCGCCAGGCTCGGCTCGGCGGGGTGCGCGAACTGCCATGCGTCGGCAAGCTCCGGCGTTGGCGGGGGAAGATAGTTCGTCGCCGCGCGGGCATCGATGATCGGGAACTGAGTGCCGTCGCCGGCCGTGAAGGTGCTCGGCAGCGTGGATTGGCCCGTGGAACTCAGGTACTCCACCAGCGTCTGATCCAGCACGCGGACAAGATTCTGCGCCGTTCGCGTCCGACCCGTGTCCACGACGCGCCGCCCGACGACGAGCGAGATCGTCGCGAGGATCAGGACGACGCTGACGACCGCCAGCAATTCGATCAGTGTGAACGCGCAGCGTGAGCGACCGCGGACCACGCGACCAGAACACGGATCCGTTTGCTGCAACTGCTGTGTGTTCATGTGCATACCCATGCGTTTCCTCCCCTTCGATACCCCCGTCATGACCCCGACCCCAAGCATGACTCAATCGCCCCATTGACCGCGGCCGCGGTCGCCCGCGGCTGGGCCGTGACCGAACAGCCCTTCAAGCGTACACCAAGACCGGCTCGCGGCGCACGATCACCGGTCGGGCGCGATGTCCGACTCCGAACGTCCACCGTCCCTACGAGCCGCGACGGCCAACGGTTGCAGCCCGGGCGTCGGATCATCCGACGCCCGGGCGCTGCGTTTGGGGTTGTGCCGGGCCGGGGACGCGATGAGCGGCCGCCGGGTCCGGATGGCTCAGGCCCGGGGCTGGTCGCCGGAGGCCGGGTCCGCGGGCGAGCCCGGCTGAGATCCGGGACCGCCGGCCTGATCCGTCCCGGCGGGCGCAGAGCCGCCGTTCGCGGCGGGGTCCGCGGGCGGGGCCTTGCGCTGGCTCGGCGGGACGTACAGGTCCGCCGACGAGCCGATCGCGGGGTTGAGCATCGTGCGCGGGACGCTGATGACCCGTCCGGGCGCAGGGGCGACCGGTGCCGCGCCGGCGATCGGAGCGGCCACCGGGCGCGGCGCGGCGGGCACGGGCATCGCACCCTGAGCCGACACCGGCGGGGGCATGAGCTGCGACGAACTGCCGCCGCCGGTCATGATGCTGATGCCGGGCCCGATGGGCCGGGGTGCGGGTGCCGCGGGAGCGGGAGCCTGACTCACGAGCATCTGCGGCGGGACGCGGTACTTGAACACGAAGTCCGTGATCCGCTCGCGGACCGTCTGCATCATGTCATTGAACATGCGCGAGCCCTCGCGCTTGAACTCGATGCGCGGATCCTGCTGGCTGTAGGCCCGCAGAGAGATGCCGTCCTTGAGTTGGTCCATCGAGTACAGATGGTCCTTCCAGATGCCATCGAGGATCTCAAGGAGCATCGTCCGCTCGAAGAACACCAGTTCCTCGCGGAGCACGCTCTCGACCCGCGCGCGGACCGCGTCGGCCAGTTCCTGGCCCTTGAGCCGGCGCAGGTGCTCGGGCCAACTGCTGCGCAGCTTCTCGCGGAAGTGCTTGTCGCGCGCCTCATCATCGGCGCACGCCATCGCCTCCTGCACGGCCTTCTCCAGCCGATCGCTCTCGACAAACTCGCGGCTGGCCTTGATGAGCTCCTCGCGGACCTGCGCCGGCGGGCGGGCGATCACATCGTCAACGGTCCACGACAGACCGAAGCGCGTGTTGGCCCACTGCGTGAAGTCCGACAGCGCCAGCTGCGGGTTCATCCGCACGCGGTTGCTGGTCAGTTCGAGCCTGAAGTCCACGGGATGCTCGATCTCGCGCACCTTGTAGAGCTTGCGGGCCTCGTCGATGATCAGCTTCTCCACGGCCTCGAGCGACTCGGTCTGCGCCTTGCGGATCTGATCGACCGTGATGGTGATCTCGAACTTCGTGTGCGCCCAGCGCGCGAGCTCCTCCGGGCCGTACGCCGGGTCCATGTACTTGGGGATGTCGCGGAGCTCGATCGCATCCGCCCGCGCCTCGGCAGCGTCGAGCAGACGATCGACCAGCTCGCGCCGGCGCGACTCGTCGAAGTTCTCAAGATCACTGGGGGAGATCTCGATCCCGAAGCGGTCGCGGGCCCACTTGATCAGCCCCGCCGCGTCGACATCGCTCGCGGTCTCGGGCGTCAGCTCGTCGGGGAGATACTCGCCCAGGGTCATGTTCACGAGGTTGCGGGCATCCTCCTTCATCGCGATGCGGATCTTCTCCTCCGCCTCGTTGATCTCGGCGCCCTTGAACCGTGCCGGCGGAATCGTGCAGTCGGCCACGCGCTTGGCGTAGTCGCTCAGGCAGCGAGCCGGATAACTCTCGTTCATGAGCTCGGCCACCGCGTCCTTGGTCGCGTCGCGGATGTAGTCGAAGATCAGGCCCTTGAGGTCGCGGCCCTCCAGCGCACGCTGGCGCAGGCCGTAGAACCGCTGACGCTGATGCTCCATGACCTCGTCGTACTCGAGGATGTACTTGCGGCGTTGGAAGTTGATCTCCTCGACCTTGCGCTGGGCGTTCTCGACGCTCTTGCTCAGGATCGGGTGCTCGATCGCGTCGCCCTCCTTCATGCCCAGGCGGCCCAGGAGCCAGTTGACCTTGTCGCCGGCGAACATCTTCATCAGATCGTCTTCGAGGCTGATGAAGAACCGCGATGAGCCGCGGTCGCCCTGGCGGCCCGATCGGCCGCGCAGCTGGTTGTCGATGCGTCGGCTCTCGTGCCGCTCGGTGCCGATGACGTGCAGCCCGCCGAGATCCTCGATGTCGCTGAACCAGCGCAGGCGGTGCAGCAGGAACCTTCCGTGGCGGTCGAGCTCCTTGCGGAGCGTCTCGGCGTCCATGCGGGCCGCCTCCCTCTCCGAGGGCGGCGTGGTCGTGTGCATCATCACCCAGTATCGCAGCAGCATCAGTTCCAGCTCGGCGAAGGGCATCTTCTCGACGTCGGCCCTGGACACGCCCAGGTCGCGGATGCCCGGGGCGATCTTGCGGTAGCAGGCCTCGCGGAGCTGCTCGTCGCTGAAGTCCACCGTGACCTCGCGCGGGGCGATGTTGCGTCGCAGCCAGTGATCCAGCAGCGTCTGGCGGGAGATCTGGCCCAGCTTGATGTCCGTGCCGCGGCCGGCCATGTTCGTGGCGATCATGACCGCGCCGAGCTGACCGGCGTTCTCGACGATCAGCGCCTCGCGCTCGTGCTGCTTGGCGTTGAGCACCTCGTGCTTGATGCCGTAGCGGGCCGTGAGCAGCTTGCTCAGCTCCTCGCTTCGCCCGACGCTCGTGGTGCCGACCAGCACCGGCCGGCCGATGTCGCTGAAGTTGCGGATCTCATCGACGATGAACGACCACTTGTCCTTCATGCTCAGGAAGACCAGGTCGTCGTAGTCGCGCCGGCGGACCTGCTTGTTGGTCGGGATGCTCACGACATCGAGCTTGTAGATGTCGTAGAACTCCTGCGCTTCGGTGTCGGCGGTGCCGGTCATGCCGCTGAGCCGCTTGTACATCTTGAAGAAGTTCTGGATCGTGATGGTCGCGACGGTCTGCGTCTCCTGCTTGATCGTCACGCCTTCCTTGCACTCGCACGCCTGGTGCAGGCCGTCGGACCACTGACGCCCGACCATGGGCCGGCCCGTGTTCACATCCACGATCACCACGCTCGGCTCGACGCGCCCGGTCTGCGGATTCTCCGCGGGCATGACCACGTAGTCCTTGTCGCGCTCGTACACGACGTGCGCACGCAGCGCCTGCTCGAGCAGGTGCGGCATGTCCATGTTCTCGCCGACGTAGAACGAGCCGACCTGGGCCACGCGCTGCGCCTCGGCGATGCCGTCGTGCGTCAGATGGCACTGCTTGCGCTCCAGTTGCGTCTCGTAGTACTGCACGTGGCGAGACTTGGCCGCCTGCAGCTTGGGCAGCTCGGCACGCAGCGCCGCGATCTCCTGCTGCATCGCCGGAATCTTCGAGCGGTCGCGCGCGTTGCGCACATCGCCCTCGAGCCCCTTGATCCGCCGCTCGCACTCATCGGCCCTGTCGCTGGCCTCCTGCCACGGGCGGTTCTTCTCTACCAGGTGCCGCGCCAGGCGGTCCGCCTCGGCGTACCGCGGCACGCCCTCGTGCGCGGGGCCGGAAATGATCAGCGGCGTGCGCGCCTCGTCGATCAGGATCGAGTCGACCTCGTCGACGACCGCGAACTCGCGTCGACGCTGCACCTGCTGCTCGACCGACCGCTTCATGTTGTCGCGCAGGTAGTCGAAGCCGAACTCCGCCGTGGTGCCGTACACCACATCGCACTGGTACATTCGACGCTTGACATCCTCGCCCTGCATGTGCTGCGGGTGGATCGCGCCGACCGTCAGGCCCAGCGCGTGGAAGAACGGAAACGTCCAGTCGCGGTCGCGCTGCACCAGGTAGTCGTTGACCGTCACCACGTGCACCTTCAGCCGCTCGATGCACGCCAGGTATGTCGCCAGCGGGCCGACGATCGTCTTGCCCTCGCCGGTCTTCATCTCGCTGATGCGACCCTCGCTGAGCACCATCGCGCCGATGAGCTGAACATCGAACGGCCGGGCCCGGAACGGCGGGCGGCTCTCGGGGTACAGCGCACGCACCGCCTCGTACAACGCCGGCGGAATGTCCACCTGCAGATACGGGCCGACGGGCTCGGAGCAGCCGAGGAACTCGCCCGTCGGCGGGGCCGGCTGACGCGTGGCGATCTCCGCCTTGACCGCCTCGTACATCTGCCGCGCGTCGGCGGGCAGCGCATCGGGGTTGAACTTCTCCGCGTGCAGCGGATTGAAAATGTTGCGCAGACCCACCGACCGGTCCATCGCCTCGCGTGCCGCGGCGAAGGCCTCGATCATCAGGTCCACCGGCTTCTCGCCGCGATCCACACGCGAGCGGAACTCATCCACCTTCGCCCGCAACTGCGCGTCGGTCAGGACGCGGAACTTGCTCTCCTGAGCATTGATGGCGTTGACGCGCGCCGTGTACTTCTTGACGAACCTCTCATTCCGGCTGCCCAGAAAGAAGTTCAGAATCGGACCTACGACCGGGATTTCCTGCTTGGCCATTGTTCTGGTACCTGTGCGACCGCGGTCGCTTCTTGCCGCCCGTGTGCCGATCGACCATCGGGAGTTGAACCCCCGATCAACGCCGGCACGCTCGCCGAGCGATTGACGCTCGACCGGGCATCTGCCTGTGGTGACTGTTGTTGACGCGATGATGGACCGAACGCGATGCGCTCGGCCGATTGGGCGACGCTCGTGCGCCGCACTGCGGGGCCGGATGCTCGTCCGCATCCCGGCCGATCTGCCCCTTACACCCCGCGCTCGCCCGACGGCGGCGGCAGGTTCATCAGCGCCACCCGCACACGCCCCGCACCACCCGCCGACCCGACCGGCTCATTCCCCGCCCGCTTCGCCGCCGACACCAAGGTGCCGGAGTCGACCGCAACCGTCCCCCACCGCCGCGACGCGAACCCGGCGGGGAGGTGCTCCTCGCCCCCGACTTCGCCCCGAACGCGATCGTCGTCCTCTCGGCTGACCCGCCGAACAGACGCCGCCGACGACATCATCTCTGCCGCGATGGCAGTCCGATCCATCCCCCGACCACCGCGGCCATGAAGCGACAGCCCCGACTCGCTGGTGCTCGAGAGCACCAGGGCAACCAGCACCAGCAACGACACCCCGCCGACCAATTGTCGGAACGCGGCGGAATCTCGATGCTGCCCGATCGTGCTCATTCGCGTCCTGAAGCCGACAGCAGTCGGCCGATCACCATCATAACGTCTGACATCGGGGTTCACGAACGCAAACTGCAGGCCGGGAGCACGCACGGCCGATCTTCTCAAACATTCAGGGTTGTTCGCCCCCTGTTCCCGGCCCAGCAAGCCCGTCTATTTTCCGAACAACCCCGAACTTTCGTATCCGATCTTCTCCCCCTTGGTCGGCCACACCGACCGCACACCCCGCGAAGGATGCTGCATGATCGCTCGCCAGTCCCTGCCGCCGACCCGTTCGAGCCTCACGCACAAGTTCACCATCGATGGCTTTGAGGGCTATCTCACCATCGGCATGCACGCCAACGGCCGCCCGGGCGAGATCTTCCTGAAGATCTCCAAGGAAGGGTCCACGCTCAGCGGCATGTGCCAGGCCTTCTGCCGCGCGTTCTCACTGGCGCTCCAGCACGGCCTGAGCGTTGAAGACGCGTGCAAGCGCTTCGAGGGCATGCGCTTCGAGCCCATGGGCGCGACGAGCAACCCCGACATCCCCGAAGCCCTGAGCATCGTCGATTACGTGGCGCGGTTCATGGAACAGAACTTCGCCACCACGCCGCGCCTGGCCCGCTGAGGCGGGAAACACACAACCGCCGTTCGACGGGGGACCTGAGGCGTGCTCCGCGAAGGTCCGGATGCGTTGTCCCGCCAACTCGGCGATGCCGCTCGCGAGCGGCGACCACGCGGGAACACTTTCATCATCGAGACCTCCTCTGGCCAATGACGAGCGCTCCGATTCCAAGCATGCCAAGCGGTGGTGTTGGAATGGCAACTCCCAAGCGTACCCCTATTGTCCTGTTGAGGCTGGAGTAATCACTGCGAATGATCTGCAGGTGATCATCAAAAAAAGAACCACCAAACTGGCTCGTACCGCGAAAGAACCGCAGTCCAAACTCCAAAGAGTTCTCGAGCCACTCCTCCTCACCCCCCGACCCATCAAACAACCCCCACGGGCTCATCACCGTCGGGTACTGAAGAATCGGAAACGGCAGCACTCCGTTATTGATCCCCACATTGCTCTGCCCACCGTTCTGCGGCAATCCGGGGATCACGTACGCATCGCTCGTGATCGGGTTCGCCCAGTATCCCTGCTGCCCCGGACCGAAGCGGTTGGGATCAAAGTACATCCCCTTCGTCCACTCGTTCTGCGTCGGGATGAAGAACTTTGCCCCCGGCAGCCGCTGCGTCACGTCGTTCGGCGTGCCGGCGGGCGGATCAGGTGTAAACGTCGTCGCGTCGTACGCGCCGGTCAGGAACGAATCCGGCGTGCTCCGCTTGTCATTGTGCAGCCAGTTGCAGTAGCGGGCCGCGAACCGCCATCCCATCTCCGCCGCGGCGTTCTCACGCCCGGGCCGGATGAAGTAGCTGTCCGGGTTTCGCGGGTCGCCGTTGGACCGAATGCCCAGACCCAGAAACTCCACGCTGTCGAACACCTCAAAGTGCGGCGCGTACGCACGCACAAACTCCAGGTATTGCGTATTGGTCAGCTCCGCCCGCGCCAGCCCATACTCGGTGCTCACGCTCCCCAGTCCGGGCGTGCGGAATGGCAAGGACTGAAACTCCTCGGGCACCTCCGGATTGCCCGGGCTGCCGATGATCGAGAACTCGATCCCGTGAACGGTCGTCAGCCTCGTCCCGCTGGCCACCGCCGCGGGCGACAACGCGGGCAAAGGCGCGGGCGATTGGGCCAGCGCCGAATCCTCGACACCGACCACTCCGATCACCCCCGCCGCCCACACACACGCCGAAGCAACGGCACCCACCACACCAGCACGCGTACGCACCATGAGCGATCTCCTCGCTCTCTCCGCCGTCGTTCGGAGTCTAGCGATCCCAGCCGACCGGATCACTCGAGCCGCCGTTCCGACACCAACTCTTCACGTCCTCGTCGTCACGCCCTCCTCCGCTTGCGCGGAGGGCTCTTCACGCAGCTCTCATCGCTCACCACTCAGCACGGGTCTTACCCGCGAAGCTTGCCCACCAGCGTCTGCGCCCGGACCTCGACACCCTTGATCATTGCATCGAGCGCCTCGCGGTTGGGGGCGTACTCCATGGCCACGCGGAGCGACACGCGGTCCTGCTTGACCAGTTCGCTCAGGGAGTAGGTGAACGAGCGCATGCCCTCCGAACGGGACGCGTTGATGATCGCCGGGAAGTCTTCATCCTCGCCCTGGCGGATCTTCTGCTGGACGATCGGCGAGTTCAGCAGCACCTCCGTCGCGGGCACCATGCCGCCCTTGCCCTCGTTCATCTCTCCGACGCCCGGCAGCAGCCGCTGAGCGCAGATGGCCCGCAGCGAACTGGCCAGCGCCGATCGCAGGAACGTGTGCTCGCTGGTCGGGAAGAACTCGAGAATGCGCGAAAAACTCTGCGAAGTATCGGCCGTGTGCATCGAGCCGAAGACCAGATGCCCCGTCTCGGCCGCCTGGATCGCCGCCAGCACCGTGTCGTGATCGCGCAGCTCGCCGATGAACACAACATCAGGGTCCTGCCGCACCACGTACCGCAGCGCCGCCTTGTAGTCCGTCACGTCGATGCCGATCTCACGCTGGCTGACGATCGACTTCTGCGGCACGAAACGGTACTCGACAGGGTCCTCGACCGTGATGATGTGCTCGGCCCGCGTCGCGTTGATGTGCTCGATCATCGCCGCCAGCGTTGTGCTCTTGCCCGATCCCGTCACCCCGACGACCAGCACCAGCCCCTCGCCGGTCGTGTCGGACAGGTCTTTGTACACCTTGGGCAGGCCGAGGCTCTCGAAGGTGGGGATCTCCGCCTTGACGCGCCGGATCGCCGCGTTCACCCCGCCGCCGGCGCGGAACATGTTCACGCGGAAGCGATCGCCATCAACAAACGCCGCGAAGTCCAGATCGCCCGTTGCCTCAAAGCGGCCCTTGATCTTCTCGGGCACGATGCCGTCGAGAAAGTGCTCGGCCTCGTCGGCGGTCATCGGATCGGTCTGCACCGGCCGGAGCAGACCGTTGACGCGAAACGTCGGCGGATACCCGACCTTGATGTGCAGGTCCGATGCGCCGAGCTTTTTCATCCCCGCGAGGAGTTTGGTGATGTTCATGGTGCCTGGCAGCATGCCCAGACTTTAGCAAACCGCGGGTACCGCTCGAGGCTCGCGACCCCGAACCCGGCGCGCAAAGCGCTCGATCAGCAGCAAATCGCGGCAGATCCCCGAGATCGATGCGCACACGGTCCGATCAATCTTTGCGATCACACGCCCCGAATGGGCCATCGCTCCAGCGCACCGCAAGCCCGGCCCGCATCCGCGGAGCGCACCGACGGGCCGATCACGCGGCAGAACCCCACGCCACGGTTTACGCGACGCCGGGGGCGAGCGTCGCGCTCTCGCGCTCATTGACCCGCTCGATCTCCGCACCGAGCGTCCGCAGCCGCTCCTCCATGCGCTCGTAGCCGCGGTCGAGGTGGTACACGCGGTTGATGACCGTCGTGCCCTTGGCCGCCAGCCCCGCGAGGACGAGGCACGCGCTGGCCCGCAGGTCGCTGGCCATCACCGGCGCACCGACAAGGTGCCGCACGCCCGAGACAACGACCGTCGAGCCCTGGCGATAGAGCTTGGCGCCCATGCGGCTGAGTTCCGCGACATGAAGGAATCGCTCGGTGAAGATGCGCTCGGTCACGACGCTGTTGCCGTCGGCCAGCGCCAGCACGGCCATCAACTGGGCCTGAAGATCCGTCGGGAAGCCCGGGTGCGGCTGCGTGGTGACCTCGATCGGCTGGAGCACCTTGGCGATCGAATCGAACATGATCCGGCAGGTGGCCCGCATCGGGTCGGCCGAGGCCTCGTACTGCATCACCACGCCCATGTGCTGCAGGCGGTCCATGTGCGCCATGAGCGCATCGACCGGGCAGTTGTCCAGCGTGATGTCGCCGCCGGTGATCGCCGCGGCGCACATGAACGTGCCGGCCTCGATGCGGTCGGGGATCACGCGGTGATCCGCCGCGCCGAGCGACTCGACACCCTCGATGATGATGCGGGGCGAGCCCTGGCCGGTGATCTTCGCGCCCATGGCGTTGAGCAGATTGGCAAGGTCGACGATCTCCGGCTCGCACGCGGCGGATTCGATGATCGTCGTGCCGCGAGCCAGCGTCGCGGCGCTCATGACGTTCGCCGTGCCCAGCACCGTCGAGCCGAACGGCCCGCCAAGGAACACGCGAGCCCCGACAAGCCGTCCCGGCTTGCCGCCCGGCGCGCGAGGAACGCGGGCGATGATGTCGCCGCCGTCGAGCGAGATGTCCGCGCCCAGCGCCGCGAGCCCACGCAGGTGGATATCCACCGGCCGCTCGCCGATGGCGCACCCGCCCGGCAGCGACACGCGGGCATACCCGCGCCGCGCCAGCAGCGGACCGAGCACGCTGATGCTCGCCCGCATGGTCCGCACCACGTCGTACCTCGCGTGCGAGGCCGTCAGGTCCGTGACCTTCATCCGCAGCACGCCGCCGGGCGACTCCGGATCGCTCGCGCGGTCGTACGCGACTTCGACGCCCAGCTCCGGCAGCAGCCGCTGCATGTTGGCGATGTCCGCCAACTCAGGAATGTCGCGCAGCACGAACGACTCGTCGGTCAGCAGCGACGCGCACATCAGCGGCAGCGCCGCGTTCTTGGAGCCCTTGATCGTCAAGCGACCGGACAGCCGATTCCCGCCCCGCACATCAAAGCGATCCATCTTCCGCTCCACGCGTCCGTGACGACTCGCCCGGAGTGACCCCCGGTCCGCGGGCCCGTCGGGCATCCGTGCCGACGTGCTCAACCCGCCGCGATACGACCCGGCGAACGTCAGGATAGATCGGCCCGCCGACCGAACCAACGACACAAATAGCCCGCTCACCGCCGGCAGAGAGCCCCGGACCGCAAACGATCGCACCTTCACAACGCCACGCCCCATCATCCAGCACCCCGCGGCCCCCGTTTGCCGCATCGCCGTCGCGGGTGCGCCCGCACAAACGGACCAGGTTCACCGGCTTGTCGCCCCGCACGCTGGCGTGAAACCGGGCAAATCGCACCATTCGTACGTCGGGCCATCCGCCGCAGTGTGCGACAGGACCGAGCCCGATTGCACTGGCGAGCCGCACCGGCTCAGGAGTTGCCATGAACGCCCGCACGAACCACCGCTTCCGCACTTGGCTCGCTCGCGGCTCCGCTGCGCTGGCCCTGGTGGCCTTCGCCGGCGTCGCCTCGTCCGTCGGCCCGACACCCGCCAGCGCAAACACCCAGTCGTCGTCCGACGCCAACGCCTCGCTCCCGGAGACCCTCGTCCTGACGGGCATCGCCCGAGACTTCCGCGAGCGAACCGTCACCAGCGGCCATCCGGACTTCGAACGCCAGCCCACCCGCGGCTTCGGCCACTACGTCGGCCTCGCCTCCGACACCCTCGATGCCGACGGCAAGCCCACCCTGGCCACCACCGGCTACAAGGTCACCGCTCAGGCACAGGACGCAAACCGCCGCAACATCATGCCCGTGACCAAGCCCTACATCGCCTCCCGGCAGGGCGACACCCGCGGCACGCTCGAAACCCAGCTCGGCGGTGCCGTCGTCTCCGCACAGTCCTTCGCCCAGTGGTACCGCGATGTCCCCGGCGTGAACGTCTCCACCACCGTCCCCATCACCCTCCGCCGCCAGGCCGGCACCAACATCTACACCTTCGACGACAAGTCCGACTCGCTCTACCGCTCCCGTTCCGGCTTCTTCCCCATCAACGGCCAGCTCTTCGGCAACTCCGGCGGTGGCGGTGTCGCCAACACCAACTACCACTTCACCTACGAACTGACCACCAAGTTCACCTTCAAGCGCGGCTCGGGCCAGGTCTTCACGTTCACCGGTGACGACGATGTGTTCGTGTATGTCGACGGCCGACTGGTCATCGACCTGGGCGGTGTGCACGGGGCCATCAGCCAGACGATCGACCTCGATCGACTCACATGGCTCAACGACAATCAGGAGTACGAACTCAAGCTCTTCTTCACCGAACGCCACCGCACCCAGTCCAACATGCGCATCGACACCACCCTCACCCTCCGCTCGGCGGACCTGCCCGCCACCAGCGCGCTGTTCGACTGAGCCCTCAACCCCTCCCGGCCCGCGGCCAGCACACACCGGGCCGGACCAACAGCCGATCATCCTCCAAGGCCGAGCGCCACACACGGCGCTCGGCCTCTTTGCTCCCGCTCGCACGCACCGCCCAGGGCGCGCGATAGACTCAACGCATGTCCGCTTCGCTGCTGACCACCACCCCGCTGAGCCTTGCACTGGCGGGCCTCGACCTGTCCGATGCCGCCGGAACGCTCCTGCAGGGCGAAACGCTTTTCCGCGCGCAACTCGATCTCGCTCGCCGATGGCGAATCGCCGCGGTACAACTCAACGCCGCCGCGGCGGGGCTGCGGGCACGCGAACTCTCCCGCACCGGCCGCCGCGACCTTGCCGCGCTCCTGCGTCGCAGCGATGTCGCCCTCAGCGGCGGCGACCTTTGGATCCCGCCGGAGCACTTCATCCGCTCTGAACACGCCGACCGCGCCGTCGCCGCGGTGCTCGACGCCATCGAGTTGCTCGCCGACCTGGCCCAACTGAACTCAACCCCGAGCGCGCCGCCGCTGAGCCTGATGCTCCCCGTCAACACGCCCGAGAGCATCATTCAGACGATCAGCGACCGCGCCACAACCTGCGGCGTGCCCGTCGCCGACTTCACCTTCACCCAGACCGCGCCCTCGCCGACCGGCGGCAGCGCCAGCACGCCGCCCAACCCACCGAAATCGCCGCCTTCGCCCGATGCGCCCATCGGCCCCGGCGTCGATCCCGCCGGCATCTTCATGGCCGGCGGCGACCCCATCGCCCTCGCCGCCAGACTCGGCGCATCCCTCCGCGCCGCGCGCCTCAGCGACGTCTCCAGCGCCGGCCGACGCGCCGTCGGCGGCCCCCGCAGCCTCGGCGGCCGCCTCGATGTCCAGCGCTACGCCATCACCCTCGGCGCGGTCACCAAAGTCCCCTTCGTCACCCTGGACCTGCGCCAGGTCCCCGACCAACTCGACGCGGCACCACGCGCGATCGCCGCGTGGCGCAACGACGGCTGAGCGCGAGCGCTCAACGCACAACCACACCCGCTCGTTCGACCGCGCCATGGCCGATGGCCGAATCCCAAGGGCCCTCCCGCTCAACCTGCCTTGGCCATTCCGCGCTCGATGCACGCAAAGACCTGCTTCCAGTGCTCATCCTTCATCGCCGGCATCGGCGGCAGCATCCGCACGTGATACGGGCCGTGCCCGCAGTAGAACAGGATCACGCCCTCATCAAAGATTGCCTTGGCGGCCTTGAGGATCTTGTCCTTGTTCCCGCCGTACGGCGTGAACCTGCACATCCCGCCCACACCCGCGACCAGGTGCTCCGGGTTGCCGTTCAGTTCCGCCACCGGCGGGAACCACTCCGGGTGCCGCGCGATCAGCGCCCGCGCGTGCTCGCGGAACATCGCGTGCTGCTTGGCAAAGTGGCCGCTCTCGCCGTAGTAGTTCCCATCGCGCAGCCGCTCGATCACGCGCTGCCCAACGCGGAAACTCGCCCCCTCGCCGGTGAACGTGCCCGAAAGAATCGCCGAGCGCGGGTTGTACTCCGGCGTCCACATCGTCACGCACGCCTGCGTCATCTTGCCGACGCAGAACACGTCGACGTAATCGCCAAGGTCAAAGTGCTCATACGCGAACATCCGGTTCGACCTGCCGAAGGTCTGGATCTCGTCGTCCCACACCGCGATCTTGTGCGCCTTGCAGACATCCATCAGCGCCTTGAAGAAGTCGCGATCGCCGACATTGAACCCGCCCTCGCCCTGAATCAGTTCGAAGATGAAGCACGCGTGCGCGCCGGGGTACCTGTGGATGTACTGCTCCAGGTGCATCACGCTCATGTCGATGAACCGCTTCTTCCCCGCCGCGCCGCCGCCCATGCGCTCGGCCGCGGCCGGGTTCCAGAACGGCATGTAATCAACCATGATCCCGTTGGGCAGGCCCTCGCGCCCCTGGTGGTTGTCGCCGAGCTGCGCCATGTTGATCGACCGACCCATGAAGCAGTCCTGGAACGCAAGCACCCGCATCGTCGGCGTGAACTTGGCCAGCAGCGTCTCGGGCTTCGCATTCCCATCCTGCGCAACGCTCATCAGCCCATCGAGGTACCGCTTCTGAAAGCAGACCTTCAGCGCGTTCTCGTTGGCCATGGCCCCGCCCGTGGCGATGTACGCGTGGCGCAACTTGCTGTGCTTCTTGGCCTCGTTCAGCAGCACTTCCGCGAAGGCGTAACCATCAAAGTTCGCCTGAAGGTTGCCCTGCTTGAGCGTGTCATCCAGCGCCCCGCGCACCATCGCCCCCGCAAGGTCCGCGTCGCTGTGCCCGAAGAAGTGCACGCCGATGCCGCTGATCATGTCCCACTTGACGCTGCCGTCGAGCAATTCCACCAGCGGCCCATTGCCCACGCCCGAGCCGAGATACGGATACAGCAGCCCGCGCCCGCGAACCTCCGCCGCACGCTTCATGTACTGCTCGAACGTCTCCCGGGCCGCGGGCGACACGGGCCCGCGCTCGCCGGTGATCTTCGCCGAGTGGGCCCGCACCTCGCCCATGATCGCCGCCACGGCCTGCTCGACAACCTTGGATGTGTGCAACTGCGCCCCCACCGTGCCCGCAAGCGCCGGATGGGTCGCGGGGTTCAACGGACCCGATGCGCCGCTCGTGCCCGCGGCACCGGAGTGCCCGTTGGTCCCGGCGGTCGAGGTGCTCGCGCTTGCGGTGGTCATTGGTCGTTCCTTCTCGTTCGTGGATTCACAAAAGCCGGTGCCGCCCTCGCCCCGATTCCCAGGCGAACTCCCCATCCTATCGACCCAAAACCACCCGGTGGCCCAGCCCGATCCGAGTCCGCCGCGACATTTCCGCGGCACTTCCGCGATTCGCTGGTAGACTCTGATCATCGCCGCGTCACGCCCGATTCTTTCCGCCGCGCGTCGGAGCCGACCATGACCACCCTGACTCGTCGCCACTTCCTGACCACCGCCGGCACGCTGGCGATGGTCTCCACCTTCGCGCCGCTGCTCCGATTCGCGGGCGCCGATCAGCCCCTGCCAAGCGTCCGCAGCGTCAAGCGCCACAAGACGCTCGTGACGATCTTCCTCCGCGGCGGGGCCGACGGCCTGAACCTCATCGTCCCCTTCGCCGATGAGCACTACGCCAAGATCCGCCGGTCCATCGCCATCCCCGGCCCAGCCGCCGATGCCGAACGTGCCGCCAAGGCCATCGACCTCGACGGCCGCTTCGGCCTCCATCCGCGCCTCTCGGCCCTCAAGCCGCTCTTTGACTCCGGCCACGCCGCGGCACTCCACGCCGTGGGCTACGCCCACAACACCCGCTCGCACTTCGAAGAGCAGGACACGTGGGAGACCGGCGTCATCGGCAACACGCTGGCCAGCGATGGCTGGCTCAACCGACACCTGGCCACCAGCGCCGGCCACGGGCCCATCCGCGCCGTCGCGATCGGCGACAACCTCCCCCGAATCCTCCACGGCCGAGCAACGGCCTTCGCCATCCGCGGCGTCGAAGACCTGACCATCCCCGTCTCGCAGCAGCGCCCGGGCGTCCGCAACGCTTCGCCCGAGCAGGTCGCCCGCGCACTCGAGGCCGCGTACTGCTGCGGCCCGCGCGACACCGCACGCACGACCAACCCCGACATTCCCGATGCCGAAGACCTGCTCACCCGCTCCGCCGGCGTCACGCTCGAAGGCGTCGAGCAACTCCAGGCCCTCGCCCGCACCAAGTACGAGCCCGCGCCCGATGCCAGGTACCCGAACTCCGACCTGAGCCGAAAACTCCAGCAGGTCGCGCGCCTGATCAAGGCGGATCTCGGCCTTGAAGTAGCGCAGGTCGATCTGGGCGGCTGGGACACGCACTCGAATCAGGGCGCGGCCACGGGCCAGTTCGGCAATCTCGCCCAGCAGCTCGGTGATGCCATCGCCGCATTCACCCGCGACCTCGGCGACCGGATGAACGATGTTCTGGTCGTCACACTCACCGACTTCGGCCGCACCGCCGCCGAGAACGGGACCAACGGCACCGACCACGGCTGGGGCAACGCCCTGCTGATGGTCGGCGGGGCCGTGCGTTCCGGAACCGCCACGGCGCACGTCTGCGAGAACCTTCCCTCCCCCACCGCCGGCCGCATGGTCCTGGGCAAGTGGCCCGGCCTTGCACCCGACCAACTCCACCAGAAGCGGGACCTGCTGCACACCACGGACTTCCGCGATGTGCTGGCCGAGTGCGTCACCGCGCATCTGGGCAACACCAACCTGAGCACGATCTTCCCCGCCCACACGATCACGCCGGTCGGCGCCATCACCTGATCCCGGCCCAGAACCGCGGGGCGACGATCGCCCCGCGGAATCCGGCCGCCGATCCATATTGATCGTGTGGCGATTTGCGGCCGCCGCGCCGCTATCGTTCTCCCCGCACCCGCCCTCCGGGGCCGCGGCGGTCCGTCCGTCCTCTCATCCGCTCCCTCGGAAGCACCATGCCTCAGAAGCCCAATCTGTTGCTGCGCATCATCGTCCCCCTGCTGGTGATCGCCGGCGGCGTGGGCGTCGCCATCGCCGTGTTCATCAACGCCGGCAAGTCCTCCGCGCCCGCGACCACACCTGCCTCCACCCCCGCAACAGCAACCGCCCCCGCCGCGAGCCCCGGCGACGCCGCAACCCCGGCCGCCCCCGCGACCGCCGCCGCATCCCCCGCACCCTCCACACCCGCCGCACCCCCCACACCCGCCGCGGCCACCCCAACCCCGCTCGGCACCCTCCGCGCCCGGACCCTTGGCTACATCGCACCGACGACTCCAAATCCCGCCGCCACCGCCAGCATCGGCGCATCAACGCTCCAGCCCTGGGACACCCTCGGCTCACTCGACGAGGCGGCAACCAACCCGTTCCGTTTCCTGCTCACGTTCAACCCTGCCGGCGCGGGCCTGCAGGACCTTCAACTCACCCGCCACACCGACCGCGTCGGTCCGAACGCGACGAACGAGCGCCTCCAGCGCACCGAGACCTCGCTGCAGCCCCGCTGGAACGGCTCGGCGTGGGTTGAGCCAAAGGTCGAGCGTCAGATTGTTCCTTTCGCCATGGCCGCGGTGGTGATCGATGGCCAGACCATCCCGCTCGCCGCGCCGGGCATCTTCCGGCAGACCGCGCCGGGTCAGTTCATCGCGGAAGTCGAGGATGACCAGGCCCGGCCGATCGCTCGCATCGAGCGGCAGTACTCCATCGCCCCCGAGCGGTACGACATCATCCTGACCCAGAAGTTCGTCAACCTCACCGATCGCGCGCTGAGCGTCCAGTGGATCCAGTTCGGCCCCGCCGATCTGCCCATCAAGGGCATCGGCTACGGCGGCGATGTGCGCCGGGTCCGGATGGGCTATCTCGAGCCCGACACGATCAACCCTGGTGGCGACTTTGTCTCCAGTTCACGCTACACCATCCCGCACGCAACCGTGCTCGACAAGCCCATGGATGCCTTCGGTATCTCCTGGGCTCCGCACACACTCTGGCCCGAGCCCAAGGGCATCGCCGAGGGCGTGAAGCTCTCCTGGGTCGCGCTGACCAACCGGTTCTTTGCCGTCGCGCTGCACCCGCTCCCCGATCGCCAGGCGCCCCGCGCCGACAACCGCCCGGACAAGTCACTGGCGCTCTTCCCGACGATCGACCGCGTCGTCCTCGGCCGCGGCGGACCGGACGCGACGGAACTGAACAAGCAGTCCGTCATGATCCTGCGCCTGTCCAGCACGGTCATGTCCGTCCCACCAAATGCCGCGCTCGACGCCAGCGTCGGCATCTACGCGGGGCCGATCACCCGCGCATTCATCGACAAGGAACCCGCCCTGACCAGCGTCGGCCTCCAGGGTCTGGTCATGTACTCCTTCGGCGGGCCCTGCATGGTCTGCACGTTCCAGTGGCTCGCCGGCCTCCTCCGCGGCTACATGGGCCTGCTGGCCTCCAGCATCGTCTTTGACTGGGCGATCGCCGTCATCCTGCTCGTCGTGACCGTTCGGACCATTCTCCACCCCATCACCCGCTGGAGCCAGAAGAACCTCACGCGCTTCGGCAAGCAGATGGCCCGCCTGGCCCCCAAGCAGAAGAAGATCCAGGAACGCTACAAGGACGACCCCAAGAAGATGCGCGAGGAAGTCGCGCGACTCATGCAGGAAGAGCAGATCAACTACGCCGGCGCGCTCGGCTGCCTGCCCATGTTCTTCCAGATGCCCGTCTGGATCGCCCTCTACGCCATGATCTTCTTCACCTTTGAACTCCGCCACGAGGGCGCGTTCTTCGGCGTCTTCCAGGCCCTCACCGGCGGCAACTGGATCTTCCTGGCCGACCTCGCCGAGCCGGACCGCCTCATCCCTCTGCCCGAAAGCCTGCACTTCGGCATCCCGGGACTCCAGTCCCTCATGGGCAAGATCGACGGGCTGAACATCCTCCCGCTCGTGCTCGGCGTTGTCTTCTTCATCCAGCACAAGTACCTCTCACCGCCGATGACCACGGAACTCAGCCCGGAGCAGAAACTCCAGCAGACCATGGTCAAGTGGATGATGGTCATCATGCTCCCGCTGTTCATGTACAACGCCCCCGCGGCCCTGAGCCTGTACTTCATGACGAACTCCATCCTCGGCATCTTCGAGAGCAAGTGGATCCGCGCTCAGGTCGACCGCGAAGACGCCGAAGCCGAACGCCTCCGCGAAGAGGCCATCAAGGCCGGCCGCCCGATCCCCAAGGCCCCCGGTCAGGCCCCCGGCTGGCTCAAGCGACTCCAGGACCGCGTTGCCCAGGCCCAGGAAGCCGCCGAAAAGGCCCGCAAGGAAAAGGAACGTTCCGACCGTCGCGGCGGACGCTGACGCACACACCCGAGTCCTCAACCCGCTCGCTCCGCACATCGGTGCCCCATGCACGCCGCGCCGATCTCCCTGCCACCGATCAGCGACACCATCGTCGCCCTCGCATCCGGCGCCGGCCCCGCTCCGCGCGCGCTCATCCGAATCTCCGGTGATGACCTCTCGCCCGTGCTGGCCTCGCTCACTCAAGCACCCCCGCGCGATCCACGCCCCGCGAACCAGAACCGCCCTCAACTCCTCCGAGCGCGCCTGCGGCTCGACGACTCGCCCGCCGCGCTCCCGGTCCTGGCCCTTCACTTCCCCGCGCCGCGTTCGTTCACCGGCCAGAGCGTGCTCGAACTGCTCATTCCCGGCTCGCCCGCGCTGGTCGATCTGGTCTTGACCGCGATCCTCCGTCTTCCGGGCGTGCGCTCCGCACTGCCGGGCGAGTTCGCCGCCCGCGCGTTTCTGCTGGGCAAGATGGACCTCGCATCCGCGGAGGGGCTGGCCGCGAGCATCGCCGCGCAGTCCGCGGCGGAACTGGCCCACGCCCACGATATGCTCTCGGGCCGCGCGGGTGATCGATATCGCGCCTGGCGCGAGAAACTCGCCGACACCCTCGCATTGGTCGAAGCCGGCATCGACTTCACCGATCAGGAAGACGTCGTCGCGATCAGCCCCGCCCGCGCCGCGGACCGCGCCGCCGGCATCACCCGCGCCATCCGCGATCACCTCGCCGCCGCGACGGGCCGCGAGCGCCCCGCGCGTTCGCCGCGAATCGCTCTGCTCGGCCCGCCCAGCGCCGGCAAGAGCACGCTCTTCAACGCCCTGCTCGGACGCGACCGTGCCGTCACCGATGCCGCCCCCGGAACCACGCGCGACGCGCTGGCCGAACCCCTGCGGCTGCTCGGCCCGCCCCCGCGCTCGCGCACGCTCGATGTCGAACTCATCGACCTGCCGGGCCTGGACGGGGGTGCGTCCGACGCACTGAACGCGCACGCCCAGCAACGCGCCCTCGAAATCGCCCGCGATGCCGACATGGTCCTGCTCTGCGATGATCAGTGCCGCTTCGACGCGTCGCCGCTTATTGGCGCACGCGCCCGCGTGCTGCGCATCCGCACCAAGTCCGATCGACCGCTGGCAGCAGCCGCCCACGAGTCGTCCCCCGCTGCCGACGCCCAGGTCTGCGCCCTCTCCCCCGCGAGCATCGCAGCGTTCCGCGCCACATTGCTCGAGCATCTCTGGCCGCTGACCGCTCGACCATCGCCCATGGATCTGCTCCCGCGCCATCGCGATGCGCTCATGGCCACCGCCGACATCCTCTCCGACGCGACAACCCCCGCGGCCATGGCCTCGCCCGAACTCATGGCCGATGCGCTCCGCGCCGCGCTGGATGCGCTGGCCACCCTCACCGGCCGCGTCGAGCGCGATGAAGTTCTCGGCCGCATCTTCGCTTCGTTCTGCATCGGCAAGTAAACCGCTGACTCACGCCAGCAGCGTGCGCGCGATCCGCTCGGCACCATCGGCCGGCCCGAGCCCCCGCAGCCCGCGCCGCATCGCGGCACGCTTGCCCGCGTCGTCGATCAACCCGCGAACCACCGCTCCCGACTTCTCCAGCGTTCGGCCCGCGTCGATCAGATCATCAACCACCACCGCCCCGCCAACCTCCACCAGCCGCGCCGCGTTCACACGCTGGTGCTGATCCTTGTGATACGGGTACGGCATGAACACCGTCGGCGTCACATTCGCCCAGGCCTCCGCCACCGCACCCGCGCCCGCACGAGAGATCGCCAGATCCGCCGCGCCCCACCACAGGCCCATCCGCTCCACGAACGCGGCCACCACCGCGTCGATCCCGAACTCCGCGTATCGCGCACGCACGCGCTCAACTTCACCCTCGGCGTTGCCCACTTGGTGCAGCACCTGCCAGCCGCGCATCGCCGCCGCGTGCCCCGCGCACAGCCCCAGCACAAAGTCCGTCACCGACCGTGCGCCGAGACTCCCGCCCGTGACCATCAGCACGGGCCTGTTCGCATCCAGCCCCAGCGCCGCACGCGATGCAGCCGCGTCCATCCCCGCACTGGCCCCCTCGCGCACGATCGGCGGCACAAGCGTCAGCCGCGAGGCCAGCTCGCCGTCCGCCCGCACCGGCAGCGCGGTGAACGCGTCCGCGAACTCCTGCCGATCGCGCAGCCGCCACTCGATCCACGCGTTGGCCTTCCCCGGCACCGCATCGAGATTCACCAGCGTCACCGGCGCACGCTCGACGATCGCCGCCTGAACCATCGGCGCCGCCACAAACCCGCCCGTCGTCACCACACGCACCCCCGCGCCGCCGCGTCGGGCATCGCGGATCATGCCGCGGCACCGCTTCACGCATTCGCCCCAGCGCCATAGAAACCGCACGAGCCCGTTCGGCCGCAGCGAGAGCGGCCTGGCGGGAATCGCGACATACTCGCGCCCCGTCGGCTGCATCACCCGCGCATCCACCGCCCGATCCGAAACCACGAACACACACCTTGGCTCGCCTCTTCCAGCAGCACCGCCCGCGCCGCGGCTCATCGCCTCCAATCGCTCGGCGATCGCCAGCGCCGGATAGATGTGCCCGCCCGTGCCGCCGCCGGCAAAGAGGACCACATCACGCGATGGCTGAACTCGCTCAGTCATGGCCGGGCGTCGGCGAGGCCAGCGCCGCGTGCCGAACCGACCCGCCCGCCGGACCGGTCTCGATCGCAGTCTGCCGCACCTGGTCCTGCGTCCGCGCTGCGCTGCCCGCGTTGTCCGACTCAGCCGCGCCCGCCGCGTCCTGCCCGACCGCCGATTCGAGCCCCGCCAGCGCCGTCGCCAAGCGGTCCATGTTCACCAGCAGCCCCAGGCACCCGGCGGTGAGAATCCAACCCGTGCCACCGCTGCTGAGCAGCGGCAGCGCGATGCCCTTGGTCGGCACCACGTTCGTCACCACCGCGATGTTGATGATCGCCTGCACGCCAACGGTCGTCAGGATCCCGACACCCAGCAGCTTGAGCACCTTGGGCTGAACACGCCGGACGATGATCCATCCGGCCGAGAGCATCGCGATGTACAGCATCACCACCAGCGCGGCACCAGGGATGCCCAGTTCCTCGCAAATGATCGAGAACAGGAAGTCGGTCTGATCCTCGGGCAGATACCCGAACTTCTGCAGGCCGTTGCCAAGGCCTCGCCCCCAGATCTCGCCGTTGGCAACCGCCGTCATCGACTGAATCACGTGATACCCGGCACCCTCAGGCTCGGCATACGGATTCAGGAACGTCATGATCCGTTCCCAGCGATAGGGGCTGTGCCAAATCGCCGCCCCCGCACCCGCCGCGGCAAACGGAACCATCATCGCAAACTGCCACCACCGCGCCCCGCCCGCCAGCAGCACCACCGCCGCCGCGGTCCCCAGCAGCACGCCCGTGCCAAGATCCTCCAGCACCACAAACCCCGCCACCAGTCCGACCGCCGCCAGCGCCGGCACAAGCCCGCGCCAGAATCGACCCAGCATCGGCCCCACCCGCCAGGCGTACCAGGCCATCAGCAGCACCAAGCCCCACTTGGCCAACTCCGATGGCTGAATCGACAGCGCCCGCCCGGGCCCCACGCGTAGCCAACGGTGCGACCCGTTCACCTCGTGCCCAAGCCCCGGAACATACACCAGCGACATCGCCACGATCAGCAGACCGACACCCACCCACATCGGCCACATCACGAAACCCGAATCCCGCAGTTCGTACCACCGGGCCGAATCAGGTCCCTGCCCCGCGTCCCACTTCCGCGCGTCCCGAACGCCCGGGAGCAACTTCAGCACCGGCAGCCTCGCGGCGAGGATCATCGCCACCAGCGCCAGACCCATGTAGATCGTCGACTGGCTGTACGCGATCGTCTCCCACGTCACACCCCGACCCGGCGCGATCGACAGCCCGGCGGAGTTCACCATCACGACCCCGATCGTGAGCAGGGCCAATGCCGACAGCGCGATGACGTGTCCCGGACGGATCATCAGACCAGAAGATATCGGCCTGCCCCCCACCGCCGCCGCATCTTTTGCGCCGTCCTCAGCCGGCCTGACCCTTGAGCCGCTTCTTTTCCTCATGGCGAACGATCGAACCCGTCGCCAGGTAGAGCACATCCTCGGCGATGTTCGTCATCAGATCGCCCACCCGCTCCAGTTCCCGGCCGCAGCGGTAGTACAGCATCCCCGCCGACCGCCCCTCTCGCGTCTCGGTCATCGCGTCCACGCACTCGTCGAACAGCCGCTTGTCCAGCGTATCGATCGCCGCGTCCTTCATGATCACCGCGCGGGCGTCTTCCGCCCTCTCGTTGACCAGCGCCCGCAGCAGCGTCTGGCACTGGATCGGCACGCGCTGGCCAAGCTCCAGCAGCGACGTCGGCAAGGCGATATGCGTCCCGGCGTCCTTGAGTTTCCGCAGCTTGATCGTCTGCTTGCAGAGGCTCGTCGCGTGATCCGCAACGCGCTCCAGGTCCGCGTTGACCCGCATCAGCGCCGCGACCGTGCGAAAGTCCCGCGCCAGCGGGTTGAACAGCGCCAGCAGCCGCAGGCACTCTTCCTCGATCCGCACCTCTTCCTTGTCGATTTCATCGTCTCGACGAATGACCTCACGGGCCGCGGACTCATCCAACTTCACCAGAGCCTCGATCGCCGACTCGAGCATGCCGATCGCGCTGCCGGCCTCCATCACCAGGCGACGCTTGACCGCGAGGATTTGCTCCTCCAACAACCCATGATGGGTGCCAAGAACGTTCCGGGGAAAGGTCGGTACACCCGCCGAAGCCCCTTCGGCCCCCAGACCAGACCCCGATCCAGCACCCGAACCCGCCCCCGACGCCCCGCGCCCACCCCCATCCGCCGCATCGCCCTGTCCGTTGCTCATGGTGATCCGTGTTCCCGCGAAACCCGCGATGACGGGGTCGACGACGTCGCTCGCAAGTCTCGGAAAATCATGCCCTTGCGTGTGCTGGCGCAGACGATTGGCCCGGTCCAGTATCCATGTTGTCATCGACATCATACCCGACTATCGGCGTGCTCCCGCCCTATCCACCGCTGATTTCCCCCCATGAACAAATACCTCGCAAACTCCGGCTGAGCCGGGCGAAGCGTCGGATCGCCAGCCCACGCGGCCGGTCCATCCACATCTCACCCACGATCTACAACCAACTTCGAGCCTCTCAGGCCGACATTCGGCCGTTTCTGCGCCGCTGATCCAAAATCCGCACCCGGCCTCAAGTCCGTACTCGCCGCCCGCCGACGACTCTCAAGGCGATCACGGTCCATTCTCCCGAGGGCAAACACCCCCGCATCGGTCCACCCCTCCTTTCGGAATCACGGGTACGCTCCTCTCTGACTCGCGTTCGATCCTCATGAACGTCTCACCGACCAACCCGTTCCACCTCGCCCGCGCGTACGCGGCCCAGCAGGTCAGTCGGGCCGCGCAGCCCCGGCCGATCGCCGATGCGCCGCCGGTCGACCCGATCGCGAGCATCCGGCCGGAGCCGACCTCGGCGCAGTCGCAGCGGTCGGCCAAGCTCGCGAAGATCGACAGCCAGCTCGTCGGCGCGGTCGTGCCGGGGAGCATCGACTTCACCGAGTCGTCGCCGCGAGCGGCAGGGCCGTCCGCGAGCGTTCTGCCGATGTACACCAACCCGACGCAGCGCAACGCGGTCGAGACCGTTCTGCTGGTCGGCCGCGGGTTGGATGTTTCGGGCTGATTCGGCACCTGCGCCCGTTTCGTGTCGCTCGCGCGCCGCAACACCGGAGACAAAAGCAAAGCAGGCCCGTCGAAACGGGCCCGCTTCATTCGCTGTGCTACCGCGAGAATCGTCCGCCGCGCCGCCGCTTACTTCGGGCAGTTCGGGCAGCCGCTGTTCAGGATCACCACGATCGGCAGGCACGGGTGGCTGGGGTTCTGCTGCTGCAGCGCCGTGTAGAACTGCTGCGCCGCCTGACCCATGCCCGCCTGCTGGAAGTCGTACCCGGGCAGGATCGAGCCGAGGTTCTGCAGTGCACCGGACTCAAGGCACCGCGCCGGGTCGCTGGCCACCGCCAGCACCTGCTGACGCAGCAGCATCTCCACCGCGCCCGACAGACGCGCCTGCGTGGAATAGCCCATCGCGGCGAACGTCGGGTCCAGCGCCGTCGAGATCGCGCCCGTCGGCGGGAGCAGGTCGCGGGCGCTCGGCACACTGCCGGCGCCGATCGAGCCCTGCTGCCAGTCGTTGAACGCGAAGTTGCCGCCCTCGTTGACCCGGACCACGCGCGGGTCGCTCGCGGTGTTGCTCGCGGCGGGGTTGTACTGGATCGTCACCGGCTCATTGCCGCTGGTGACGCCGCGGATCACCAGCGTTCCGCCGGCGAAACTCATGCTCGTGACCTGCTGAAGATCCGAGAAACTGAACGCGCCGTTGCCCTGCGTGCCGCTCTGCGGCGTCAGACCGTTGCTCGCGGTCCAGGCGTTCTCGATGAAGTTGTTCCGCGGATCAACCTGCAGCAGGATCGGACTGGTGCCCGTCTGCACAAGCGTCGGCTCGCCCGAGGACTTACCGAAGGTCGAGCCCCCGTCGTACTGCAACTCCCAGGTCGGGACCGTGCCGGGGACATAGAGCGTGCCGTCGCCGCCCGCCGCCATGCCGCCCAGCGTGTTCATGCCGAGAACCATGCGCGTCTGCGGCGTGGGGCTCACGCCGGCCACGAAGCCGCCGGTCGGCAGCTCGAAGATGTGGCCCGGCGTCGTGCTCGTGTTCACCGAACCCTGCAGCACGAACAGCCGACCGGCAAACGACGAGAGCGCATCGAAGAAGTACTCCGTCTCGCCAAAGGGAGTCGTCGGCCCGGGCTGGTAACTGGCCACGTCGCTCCACTTCGAGTTCGGATCACTGATGTCCACCATGCGCAGCACCGGGACCGACTGGCCCGAGCTGTTGAACGTGTTCTCGATCGCGTACAGGATTCGCTGCGAACCCTGCTGGACGATCGTCATGCCCTTGATCGGGCCGGAGAACGGCGAGTCGTACTTGCGGCGCGTGATCGCGTTGCCGAACAGGTCGCGCTCGGTCAGCACGCTGCCGAGCAGATCCAGCGAGAAGAACGTCGAGCCGAAGAGCCGCTCGGTCTCGGCGATCCGCTTACGCAACTGCTCGTCCGGCGGCGTCGGCGTGTTCAGCAGCGCGGGCGCATTGAACGAGAAGTTCTGCACGAAGTTCTGCTCGCCCTGGTCGCGCGACTTCTGGTCGCCGATATCCAGCGTCAGACCGAGGTTCTCGTTCTTGGCCGGGTTGGGGTTGTTCTGGTCGGTCTGCTCGTTGCCGGTGACAACGCCCGTGACGCCGTTGTCGAACTCGACATCGAATCGACCCGTGTTGAACTCACCGCCGAAAGCGTTGGTCGGCTGACCGGGCGTGACATCCAGCCCGCCCTCGGTGCCGCGAACCGCCAGCGTCGCATCGGGGGCGACGAGCTTGACGTCGTTGGAAAACTGCGTGCTGGTCACATCGAACTTCACGCGGCCGTACGGCAGCTCGAGCGTGGACTTCTCCGTGCCCGAAATGTTCAACGCCTCGGCGATCTTCACCCGCGAGAGGCGATCGATCGTGAAGATCTGCCCCGCGCCGATCTGAATCTGGATGATGCTCTTGGTCAGCGTGCTGATCTCGGTGCCCGCCGTCAGCACGTCGCCCGCCTTGGCCGGAACCCACTTGCTCTCGGGCGAAGGACGATGATGCACCGTGCCCTGCACCGCCAGCACGACGATCGGCGGCGCCGACCGCGCCACATCCGCCGCGGGTGCCGTCGCCGCCGGCGCGCTGGATGATGGATCAACCTGCTGAGCGCGACCCGCCGCGTGTGCCACCGCCGATGCGGTCAGGGGAATCAGCGCAGCCACCGCCAACTTGACGGCGAGCGATCGACCATTGTCACGAGCCATGGACAACTCCAGTCTGCGATTGTGGGCGTGGGACTCTTCTTCAATAAAAGTACCACACTCATGCTATTCGCCCACCAGACCCCGGGAGTTCCATGCGAAAATAACCCGAACATCTCCCGTTTCTCGGCAGATCTTCCCGAACTTCGCGCAGATTCTGCTCACGCTCCGGCGAACGATCACCGTCCGGGACTATCACCCGAACAGGCGACCATAAAACAGACTGATAGTCTACTTTAGGTCGATCAGAACGACGGACCGCCGTAAGCCTTGCCATCGCGCTCATCCGGGGGGTTGTTGCTCGGACCGGGCGTCGGCGGATTATTGAAGTTGAGGTTGTTCGAGCCTCCGCCGGTGTTCCGCCGCAGGGCCTCGATCTCCTCCGGCGTCAGCACGTTCAAGGGGAGGAAGGGCTGGTTGTTCCGGTTCTCTTTGTCCGCGGGGTTGGGGTCCTGAGAATCAGTCTGGTTCTGATCCTCGATGTTCCCTTCCTGGCCGTTCTCGTAGGTCACGGTGAAGTTGCCGGTGTTGTCCACCCCGCCGCCGGCCTCGGTCCTGCCAAACTGAACATTGATGAAGCCCGTGGTGCCCTTGACGGCGAGAATCGCATCGGGGGTCTTGATGCGCACGTCGTTGGAGACGCGCGTGGAGACGACCTTGAAGTCGACGCGGCCGTAGGGCAGGTCGACCCGGGTGGTCGCGGGCGAGGCGTTCGTCGCGGCGATGACCTCGCTCAGTCGGACGCGGGCGAGACGCTCGATGATGAAGATCTGGGTGCCGTGCAGGCGGATCTGCGTGCGCGAACGGTGACCGGTGAAGATCTCCGACCCCGGGGGCAACTGGTCCCCCACCGCCGCGGCTCGGAGCGGGGCATCGGGTGCCGGTCGCCACTGCACCAGGCCCACGACCTCGAGGACCGTGCCGGCGACCGCGGGGTCGGTGCTCGCCGGCGCGGGTGCGGCGGCGGGTTGGACGGGCGCGGACGGGGCCGCGGGCTCGGCCGCGGGGGGCTGAGCGCCCAGGGAAAGGCTCTGACCGGCTGCCGAGAGGATCGCAAGGGTGGCCAACGACGCGTGGTTCATCTCCTGCTCCGAAAAACGAGGGCCTGAGTGTACATGGGTGGTCTCGTCCGACGCAATGACGCTTGCCGAACGGAGAAACAGGCCGCCGGTCTACTTCTCCGTGAGCGTCAGCGCGCCGTCGAAGGCGGCATCGCGGTCGTCGCGCTGCAGCCAGTCCAGGCAGGCATCGCGATAGATCTGTGCGAAGGGGTGGGACTCGATCTCACCCAGGGCGCTGACGGCCAGCGTCCGCCTCGGGCCGAAGTCGCGGTCGAGTTCATCGCACTTGGCAAGGCACGACTCGAGTTCGCCGGCCTGGAACGCCCGCACGATGGCGTTGCAGTGCTCGATGTACTCGTCGCTGCGCTCGGCAAAGGGCTGGAGATCGCCGATGAGTTCGTGGAGTTCCATCGGCTCGGCGCGGCCCTTGACGCGGATCTTGCCGACCAGGCGCGAGCGGAAGGAGCCGCCGGCGGCGATGAGCGTTTCGGTGGGAACGAGAATCCGCGAGCCGAAGGCCTTGTTCGCGCCCTCGAGTCGCGAGGCGATGTTGGCGGTATCGCCGATGACGGTGTAGGAGGAGTTCCGGGGCGGATTGCCGAAGTCGCCGACCATGACCTCGCCGGTGGCGATGCCGATCCGCATGGCCAGTTCAACGTTCTCACCGAACGCGTGCTCGCTGTTCATGCGGTCGAGCGTGCGGAGCATGTCCAGCGCGGTCTCGCACGCGTCCTTGGCGTGATTGAGGTTCTCGACGGGCGCGCCCCAGAAGCCGAGGATGGCGTCGCCGTTGTACTTGTCCAGCGTGCCGCGGTGGCCCTGGAGGATCTCGGTCATGGGGCCGAGGTACAGGCGCAGCACTTCCGCGGTGCGGTCGGAGCCGAGTTTCTCGGCTGTCGATGTGAACCCGGCCAGATCGGTGAACATGATCGAGAGCGTGCGGCGCTGGGGCTTCATGCTGTCCAGCGAGGGGTTGTTGACCAGGATGTCGACAACCTCCGGAGACACGTAGCTCTTGAAGCGCTCCTCGGTTCGCCGGCGCGAGCGCTGCTCGACAAAGAGACGGTGCACGAACACGCCGACGACCGCGCTGAGCGCCCCCGCGGCGGGGCCCGCGGCGGAGACGATCAGGCCGAACTGATCCCACAGCACCAGGCCGACCACCCCGAACCACGCGCCGACGAGCAGGATCACGCTGGCCGGTCCGGACAGCACGCTCGACGACACGCCGATCCACGTGGCCAGCACGCCCATGATCAGCAGCGCCGCGAAGTCGGCCCAGCGCGGGCCGGGAACCTTGGCATAGCCGGTAAGCACGGAGTTGGCGACCGCGACGTGCAGGTGCACGCCGGGGGTCTTGGGGTGGATGCTGGTGGCGACGAAGTCCGCCGCGGCTCCGGTGGCGGTCCATCCGACGAAGACGATCTTTCCGTTGAGCCGCTCGCGGGTGCGGGCACGCGACTCGCTGATTCGCAGCAGCCCCTGCTGAGCCTGCTGGATGTTTCTGGGCAGGAACTCCAGCGCGCCGGTGAGATTGTCGGCGAGGATTCGCTCGCGACCCTCGAGCTGCTCGATCGGCTTCTGCGCGGTGAGCGTCGCCAGTCGTGCGCGGGCGGCGGTGCGGGCGCTCTCGTGGATGGTGTTCACCGCATCGAGATAGGCCGGGAACATCTCGTCATCGACGCCGTGCTCGAGAATCGCGTTCATCGCCGCGCGAAAGTCGTCGGCATCGCCGCCCTGGAGGATCGGATCGGCGGGATTGAGGTAGACCTGTGTGAACGCCCGATCGAACTGCTGAAGATTGGTCAGGATGAGGCTGGCGAGATTCGCCGGCTCGTAGACCGCGCCGATGGGGAACTCGCCGCCGGTGTTGCGATCAAGGCTGTAGAACTGCCATTGCCAGCCGTTGGCGACACTGTCGGGCACGGGCTTGCCCAGGAGCGCCCGGGGCCATGTGACATAGTGCAGCCCGTCGACCTGACGATTGCTCAGTCGCGAGCCAAAGGTTGAGAGCCGGCGCGGCTCACCTTCGGGCATGGGCACGATCGTGGAGTTGCCGACGATCGAGACCTGATCCAGCGGCACGTTGAGATAGAGCATCGCGGCGGCCAGACCGAGGTTCGGCCAGAGTCGGTCGCGGTGGCGGACCCACAGCGGCACGCGGCGGGTCAGGCCATCGGCATCGAACGTGTCGAACGTGACGTTTCCGAGGCGTGCCGCGTCGCCGGCCAGTCGCGGGAGCGTGGGCGTCGGGTCGGTGCTGGTGGCCCATCGGAGGCTGAGGCCCGTCTCGGGCACGGCTCGGGAGGAGTTCGGCGCCAGGTCGATCAGCAGACGTGCCGCGCCGAGTTTGCGGCGCAGTTCGCGGAACTCCGGACCATCCTGGAACGACCAGGCCGAGGGCGGGAGAAAGCGGCGAACGAGCACCGCCATGGCATCGTCGAAGGGCTCTGTCGCGAGCGAGGGCTGCGCGGCGATCGCGTCCATGACGGCGCTGAGGGGCAGATTGAACGCGAGGCGCTGGTCGCTGGCCGCGCCGAGCGGGTCGGCGGCGGGAGCATCCGCGGTGTCGCCATCCTCGGTGCTCGCACTCGTTGCCAGCTCTTTCTCTGCCTCTCCGGCGGTCGGCGTCGGCACCTGGCCGCTCATCGCGGGGCTGTGCGGCGCGCCGGACTTGTCTCGCTGCGCATCGGTCTGCCCGAATCGGAACGACCCGGCGACCACCACCGCGCCGTGCCGGCGGATGGCCTCGGCCAGAAGATCGTCATCGCGCACCGTGCGGACCGACTCCGGCGCACCGGGGGTCTGCACGGCGACCAGTCGCGGCACCTGGGGCTCATCGAGCAACAAGTCGAGCGCGATGACCTTCGCGCCGGCCAGGCGGAGTTCATCGATCACGCGGGCCATTCGCGCACGATCCCACGGCCATCGTCCGATGGTCGAGAGGGCCGCGTCATCGATCCCGACGATCACGAGCCGGTCCGACGGTTCGATCGCGTTGAACCCGAACCAGCGGGCGCGAAGATCGAGCGTGAGGCGCTCGGCAAAGTCCAGGAGGCCGAACCACCAGACGACCGCGATCAGGAGCGTGAACAGCAGGCCTACGCCCCACTGGCGTCGGTGCATCGAGACCGCTCGCGACGACCGCGAGGCTTGCCGCGGCTGAGAGGCACCGGGCGAGCCAGCGGCACGCGGTCGGCGGGCGAACTTTGTCCAAAAGCGCGCCATGGAGCGGGCTGACGTGAGCGAACGAAGAAGCGGACGGGTGCGTCAGGGTGTGGTCGTGGGCGCGGCGCCCGTGGCCGAGCCAGGGGCGGGGGCAGCGGCGGGGGCAGTGGCGGGGGCAGTGGCGGGGGCGGCATTGGGGGCCGCGTTGGAGTCGGGCGGGGCGGCGGGCGCGGCATCCGGCGAGGCATTCTGCGCGGCCTGCTGAGCCTCGCGCATGGTGATGACATCCTGCGCGCGACCGATGACGCCGAGATACTCAAGGCCGGTGATGGCCTGGTTCTCGCTGGAGCCGGGCGGGATCATGCCGCGGGAGATGAGTTCGCGTGTGGCGTATCGCGGGCCGGGAAGGAGCGAGTACATGACGCCGCCGCGGAGTTGAACGATCTTGGCGACCGCGGCGGCGAGGGTGCCGCGCTGCATGGCCAGGTTCGCCGGTTCGTTCCACGATGAGCCGATCCAGCCGCGGGCGCGGGCATCGGCGACCCGGGCCTCGTACGTGCTGTGCGGATCGCTGCCGTCGGCGAGGATGAACAGACCGTGGAGGCCCTCGTCGTTGGCAACGGCCGAACGCTCGGGGAGTGTGTGCCAGAAGTTGACCTGAGCGCCGGGATCGGCCGCGGCGTAGTTGGTCTCGAGCGTGTTCTCGATGGTCGTGCGTGCGCACCCGGCGAGCGTCAGCGCGGCGCCCGCGGCGAGCGCGAACGCGCCGGCGTGCGTGGCAAGGCGGAGGGTGCGATGGTCGAGGGTCATCATGGCGGTGCTCGGGAGTCGTCGAGGCTTGGCGGTGGTCAACGGAGTCGGCGGATGCGGGGCGGTCTGCGCGTCGAACTCAGAACGAGAGCGTGACGCCGAGCAGAAGGAAGTGGCGGGTGTCGCGGTTCTGGAGCCCGGCACCGGGGAAGAACACGCCGTAGCGGGCCTGAACCGCCAGGTCGCCGGTGATGCGCCAGTTGGCGTACAGGTCGAGCTCGGTGCCGAGGAAGGAGGCATCGCGAGAGGGCTGGTCGATCGCGCCGCGCGATGTGTACTTGTTGAACAGCAGCAGGTCCGCGCCGAGCTGGAGCTGGTCGAAGACATCGTTTCCGGCGAGCGGGAAGGTCGATGCGCCAAGGCGCGTGGAGATGAGGTTCGACAGCGCCGGAGCGAACGCCAGACCGGTGTTGGCAAAGCCGAGCGAGTTGAAGGCCTCGTCGTTGGTGAAGCGCCGGTTGCCGCCGATGGTGTCGGTGGTGACGTTGCGGTCGCCGTCGCCGGTGAACATCAGGACCTCGCCCTGCACGCGAGAGCGGGCCGCGTCGCGAACGAGCCAGGTGAGTTGACCTCGCGCCGCGCCGGCGAAGATGTCCTGCTTGCTCTGCTCGCCGAGCGGGTCGCGGAAAGGATCGGAGTTCGATGAGCCGGTCTGGAAGATGCCCTCGAGCTGCCAGAGCAGGTCCGGACCGAGCGACCCCGAGCCGCCCAGACCCCAGTACTCGGCGTTGGTGCGGAAGTCGACCACGAGCGTCGAGGGGATCGGCGGGCGGCCCCGCGTGTCCGCGTAGTGGTCACGCATGATCAGCGCGAAGGCGTACACCTCGGTGCCGTTGCGGAAGGTGTATGTGGGCTTGACGCCGATGTAGCTGCGCCGGGTCTTCTCATCGGAGTTGAACCGCGATGCGTCGAAGTCGGCGGTGTGCTCGGGCGTAAGGCCGACGAGCGTGTCGATCTTGAACTGGCGGTTGAGTTCGATCACCGGCCGCACGGCGTAGAGCGTCTCGCTCAGTGCAAGGCCCGCGCCCCAGTCAACAAACTGTCGACCCACGGACAGGTTCAGGTTGAAGTCCGTGCTCATCCCCTGATAGGCCTCCAGCGCACGCCGAAGGTCGAATGTGTAGACGTAACGGTCCAGGAACGGCTCGATCCAGCGGTCGCCGCGGCCGTCGAACGAGTCGCCCGCGCTGTACGAGCGGTACGGGAAACGCGAGCGGACGAACACGGTGTGCACACCGTCGAGACTCGCGCGGGCGTAGAGGGCGACCTCGGGCTGGATCAGGCGGCGGGAATTCTCGTTCGAGTCGTTGAGCCAGATGCCCGTGAGCGAGACGAATCCGCCGTAGTCAAACTGCGTGCGCTCGGCCAGGGTGAGCGATGTATCCACGCGAACGCGAAAGTCGTCCGCCTCGCTCGTTCGGAGCTGGCGCTCGATGCGACGCGTGTCCTGCTGGGCCATCGCCGGGGACGCGATCATGACGGACCCCGCGGCCAACGCGATCGCGCCCGCTCGGAGGGGGCGAATCTTGGTGAACATTCCATCAACCTTCGGCCTCATCAGGCTCCCTTCGACAAGCGCTCACGTCTTCCCCACCATGGAACCCGCCAATGCGCGGACTGATCCTCGCCTGCGGGGGGGTATCGGTCGGTCCGTCCGCAGAATGCACACGGGACGCGGAGTTTAGCGAGGGTCCGCCGCGGTGTATCGTGGGAGCACCAAACGAAACACGAATACACATCGCCTCTTCTATGTGGGGATGAACCGTGGACAGGATCCATCGGCCAACCGGCTCGGGATCTTCGGGCCGCGGGGCGAAGGGGTGGACGGGGCCTGTACGATCGCCGGTTCAGGCCCCGTGGCGAAATGGCAGACGCAGCGGACTTAAAATCCGCGGCCCGTAACAGGGCGTGTGGGTTCAAGTCCCACCGGGGCCACTCAGCGAGCAGGATCAGGGAGCGGGTGGCGCGGCCGAGCGGAGTTGGGCCGCGCTGGACCACGCGATGAGCGTGCCGAGCAGGGCCAGGATCGCGCAGACGATGAACGATGCGCCGGGGAGATCGAACCCACGGTCGGGGGCGATGCTCCACGCGAAGATGATCGAGCCCATGACCGGGCCGGCGATCTGCATCAGCGACGCGAGGCTGGTGAGGCTGCCCTGGACCTCGCCCTGTTCGCTCGGCGAGACCGAGCGCGTGATGAGCGACTGCAGCGCGGGCCCGGCGATCCCGCCGAGGCTGGCGAAGAGGATGATGACATAGATCATCCAGCCCTCTGTGGCCAGGCCGTAACCGGCGTAGGCGAGGGTGGCGATCGAGCCGCCGAGCAGAATGCTGCGAGTCTCGCCGAGGGCGGGGACGATTTTGCGGACCAGGCCGCCCTGCACGACGGCGGCGCCGAGCCCGACACACGTGAGCGACAGGCCGATCTGGAGGTGGCTCCAGTTGTACCGGTGCGCGGTGTAGAGCACCCACGTCGCGTGGAGGGCGTACATCGCCAGGTTCCAGAGCGTCAGGGCATAGGCGAGGCGCAGCACCACCGGCCGCTGGGCCAGGCGAACGAGGCTGCCCAGCGGATTGGCGCGTGCGAGGGTGAATGGACGTCGGCGTTCGGGCGGCAAACTCTCGGGAAGGACGAAATAGCCGTAGAGCCAGTTCAGCGCGGTGAGGCCCGCGGCGACGAAGAAGGGCAGATGGATGTCGATGCTGGCCAACAGGCCGCCGAGGGCAGGACCGATGATGAAGCCGATGCCGAAGGCCGCGCCGATCATGCCGAAAGCCGCGGCACGCTTCTCGGGTGGCGTGACGTCGGCGACATAGGCGTTGCACGCGCCGAAGTTTGCGCCGCTGATGCCGTTGATGGCACGGGTCAGATAGAGGAACCAGAGCGTTGGCGAGAGGGCCATGGCGATGTAGTCGATCGCCGATCCGGCCAGCGAGATGAGGATCACAGGGCGACGCCCGAAGCGATCGCTCAGCGCGCCGAGCACCGGGGCGAAGAGGAACTGCATGAGGGCGTACATGGCCACCAGCGCGCCGTACGCGTACGCGGCGGTGCCAGTGAGTTTGTCGCCGGCCAGCGCGCCGAGAAGGCCCGGGTCCGTCGCGGCGGCCGCGGTGTCGGCGGGGGCGATGTCGAGGAGGTTCTTGACGATCGTGGGCGCAACGGGAATGAGAAGCCCGAAGCCGATGACATCGAGCAGGAGGGTCAGAAAGATGAACTTGACCGCGGCGGGCTGAGGAGGGTTCTGCTGCACGCGCGACGCGCTCCGGACTGGCGGCGCGCACGGCTCCTGTTCTGCGGGAGCGTCGCGCGGAACCGAAATGACCCCGACGGGATTCGAACCCGTGTCTCGACCTTGAAAGGGTCGCGTCCTGGGCCAGGCTGGACGACGGGGCCCTGAAGGACCATGGTAGACGCGCGGATGTCGCTTGTCGTGAGGGCTTGGCACTTGACCTTCGGGCCAGAGGGGTGACGATCCACCCATGAGCGCACACGACACTGTTGCCGGTTCTCCTGCCGCCGTCGGGCCCGTGCTCCGCGAGGCGGTGATGCACCTGTACAAGCCCACCGCGCCGGGTGTGGCGACGATCACCAAGACCGAGATCTGCACCGCGAGCAAGAAGGCCGCGGGGTTCGTTCGGCACATCGAGTTCGATGTGTCCGGGACCGACCTGGCCGGCAAGTGCATCCCGGGTCAGAGCATCGGCGTGATCCCGCCGGGCGTCGACGCGAACGGCAAGCCGCACAAACTGCGGCTCTATTCGCTGGCTTCTCCGAGCGCGGGTGAAGACGGCAAGGGCACGATCCTGGCCACGACCGTCAAGCGGACGATCGATGAACACCACGATCATCATCGCCTGTTTCTGGGCGTGTGCTCGAACTATCTCTGCGACCTGCAGCCCGGCGACAAGATCCAGGTCACCGGTCCGGCGGGCAAGAAGTTCGTGCTGCCCGCCAACGCGCAGGACCATGACTACGTCTTCTTCGCCACCGGCACGGGCATCGCTCCGTTCCGCGGGATGATCATCGATCTGCTGAAGGAGAACCCCGCGGCGAAGATCGCGCTGATCATGGGCTCGCCGTACTCATCGGACCTGCTTTACGACGGCTTCTTCAGGGATCTTGGCCGCAAGCACCCGAACTTCCGGTATCTTCCGGCGATCAGCCGCGAGCCCAACGGGACGCACGGCAAGTTGTACGTGCAGGACCGCCTGCGCACCGACTCGGACGTGCTCATGCCGATGCTCGCCGGACCGCGGACGCTCGTGTACATCTGCGGCATCGCGGGGATGGAACTGGGCATTCTCGCGCAGATCGCCACGCAACTCAGCGGAGCGGAGCGCGAGCAGTACCTGCGGACCGATCCGCCCGCGGCGGATGTGAAGACCTGGGACCGCTCGATGCTGCACAAGAGCATCCACCTGTCCCGAAGGATCTTCATGGAGGTCTACTCGTAACAGGCCACCCGCCGGCGCGAGCATGCGCGGTCACCGGAGACGACTCATGAGCGCACCGAAACGATCGGGAATCGCCGAGCATCTCGCGCCCTTCGGCACGACGATCTTCGCGACTATGAGCCGGCTCGCCGTTGAGCACAACGCGATCAACCTTGCGCAGGGCTTTCCGGACTTTGACGGACCGGCGTTCATCAAGTTCGCCGCGATGGAGGCGATGGAGACCCAGCACAACCAGTACGCGCCGATGCCGGGCCTGCCCGGGCTGCGCGGGGCGATCGCGCGGCGTTTCGAGCGCGACTCGGGGCTGGCGGTGAACCCGGACACGCAGGTGGTTGTGACCAGCGGCTGCACGGAGGGGATCGCCGCGACGATCATGGGGATCTGCAACCCGGGCGACGAGGTCGTGCTCTTCGAGCCTTTCTATGACAGTTACCGCGCCGTGGTGGCGATGAGCGGCTGCGTGGCGAAGTTCGTCGCTCTGCGGCCTCAGAGCGACGGACGATTCGCGTTCGACGAGGCGGAGCTGCGCGGGGCCTTCAGCGACCGGACGCGCGCGGTGCTCGTGAACACGCCGCACAACCCGACGGGCAAGGTCTTCACGCGCGAGGAGCTGTCGCTGATCGCGACGCTCTGCCAGAAGCACGATGCGGTCGCGATCACCGATGAGGTCTACGAGCGGCTGCTGTTCTCCCCCGGCACGCACCCACACCTTCATCTCGCGTCGTTCGACGGCATGCGCGACCGGACGATCACGCTGTCGAGCCTCGGCAAAACCTTCTCGTACACCGGCTGGAAGATCGGCTGGGCCATCGGAAGCGCCGAACTCATCGCCGGCGTGCGCGCGGCGCACCAGTTCCTGACCTTTGCCGTCGCGACGCCCCTGCAGCACGCGGCGGTTCGAGCGCTGGAGCGCGAGCAGGAGTGCGTGGCGGACCTGGTGTCGCTCTTTGCCGAGAACCGCGCGGTGATGATGGATGCGCTGCGAAGCGCGGGCATGACGCCGTACGCGCCGGACGGGACGTACTTCATCATGGCCGACCACAGCGCGCTCAGCCGCAGGCTCGGCCTCAGCGACGATCGCGCGTTCTGCCAGTTCGCGGTCGAGCGTGCGGGCATCGCGCTGATCCCGCCCAGCGTGTTCTTCTCACGGCCGGAACTCGGCGCGAATCTCGTGCGCCTGGCCTTCTGCAAGCGGCGGGAGACGATTTCCGCGGCCGTCGAACGGCTCGCGGCACTGGCTCGCCTGGCCGGTTGACTGAATCGCGGGCACCCCTCGGGTTCGATTTGACACCCAGAATGGGTGTGAAAGTGGGCTAAATCCCCCACTTCTCGGCCCGTTTGTTCTCAGGAACTTCGGGGATATGGATCAATTGATGTATACCGACGAAGAGGCGTGACGTAAAGTCGGTTGATCGGTAACGACGATGGGCGAGAGCCTGTCGCTGATGCTGGTCGAAGCGCGCCGGTGCGAACGCTGTTCCTCGCGACGCTGCGCCACAACATGCTCGTGGGGACCGCCTGCGTGGTCGCATTTCGGCTCATCGTGAGCCCGAGTGCCGGCCCGGGGCATCGGTATCGGCGTGGCGGGCTGCTGTTTGAGCCTGCCGGGCCGGAATTCTGCTCGGACCTTTCCCGGAGAATCCTGTGAATCCAAGTGCTTCCGAACGTCCCATCGCCCGTTTGCTCATGGCCAAGGCCGCTGTCGGCCTGGGCGTGATGCTCGCCGCGGGCGCGGCCAATGCGGCGAACTTCCCCGAAGTTGAGCCCAACGACAACAAGTCGCAGGCCAACTTCGTGACGATGGCCCCCGGCGACACGATCAGCGGGGCGACCAGCGGGAACTCGACCACGACGCCCGGTGCGGGCTCGGCGGACTACTTCCGTATCCAGACCGTCGCGCAGCCGCTCGGCATCTACCGCTATCGACTGAACTTCTCTCCGACGAGTCTGACGTATCAGTTGCGGGGCCTGTCGCAGACATCCGGCAACGGTGAGCCCGGCGTGATCAATCCGTCGAGCGACGCGACGCTTCAGGGGTCCTTCAACGACACGAACGCGGGGACGCGTCTGCTGCAGTGGTACGGATTCGGCAAGCAGGAGGAGGTGTACCTCGCCGCGACGGCGCTCGGCGGCAACAGCGGGGCGTATGTCGGCACGCTGACGCGCCAGGCCGTCACGCCCACGGTCGTCACCACGAGCGTGCCCGAGGGCCAGATCACGATCACGACGAGTCTGGCGACCGGCACGCCGTTCACCGACATGTGGATCTATGACGCGAACTTCAACCCGATCCCGGGCTTTGGCAACAACGATCCCGTGCCGGCGATCACGCCCGCGGCGACGCTGACGCGCATCTTCACACCCGGCACGTACTACGTCGTGATGAGCCGCGAGTTCCTCCGCAACGATCAGGCCGCCGCGGCGGACGAGAACTTCGGCTCCAACCGCGCGGACTTTCCCAACATTGTTCTGAGCGACAACAGCTTGAACACGGCTCGGACCTTCGGCGTGACCTTCACCACGCAGTTGAACTCGGTTTCGGCGACGCAGGCGACCAACTCGCCGTTCGATGTCGCGTTCTTCCGGTTCACGGTTGCCCCGAACGTCATCCCGACCAACCCGACGATCACGGCGAGCTTCACGCCCAACAACGGCAGCCCGGGCGAGTTCTTCGCGATCAACGCGACGGTCGTCGCCGGCGCGAACCCCTCGACCCTTGGCAATCACGTTGTCACCGCGGACTTTACGTCCATCGGCGGCGGCATCGTGACGCTCAACGACAACGGCGGGAACCTGAGTTTCACGGCCCCCGCTGTCGCGATCCCCTCGGCGGCGCCGGGCACGTACACGATCCCCGTGCGCGTGACCGAGAGCGTCGCGCCCAACCGCGTGGGCACGGCCAACGTGCAACTGACGGTCATCACGCCCAACGCCGACTGCTTCGGTGCGATCGACCTGGCGAGCTTCGGTCCGCTCCCGAGTCTGACCACGCCGCAGAGCACGAGCGTGGCGCGGCCGTCGCCCTCGCCCGCGCTCCCCGGGCTGGCGATCGCCAATCGCGTGCTGTTCTACAGCATCACGCCTTCGGAATGCGGCGTGTACACCTTCGAGACCTGCTCGGCGACGACCGGCACGACCGTCGGCGACACGATCCTGAGCATCTACAGCGGCATCTGCGGTGCGCTCCAGCAGGAGGGCATCGATGACGACGCCTGCGGCTCGCGCAGCCGACTCAGCGTGGCGCTGCAGTCGGGCCAGACCTACTTCCTCGCGGTGAGCACGTTCAACAACGCCAACGTGATCCCCGGCGCGGACCTGTACCAGATCCGGACGAGCTTCCAGCCGGCGGCCAGCGTGATTCCGCCGACCCCCGCCCCGCTCGGGACCACCAACGAGATCGAGCCCAACAACTCCAAGGCCCAGGCGACGCCGGTCGCCTTTGTGTCCGGCAACCGCATCGCGGGCGTGTCGGCGGGCGATGACCGCTTCGGCTGCGATCTGCTGAGCCCGGACTACTTCCTGCTCAGCGCACCGCAGACCCCGGGCATCACGCGGTACCGCGTCGCGATCGAAACGCCCACCGGGCTGCACGGAATGTCGCTGCGTGGGCTGTTCCAGAGCGGCGGCGAGCCGGCGGTGGGCAGCGACTTTGCGATTCAGTTCTCGCTCAGCGGGACAACGCCGCGGGACTTCGTGCAGTGGTACGGCCTGGGCACCGGCCAGCGGGACATGTACCTGGCGATCGCGGGCCTTGGCGCGGAGAACATCGCGCCGTACTCGCTGCTGATGAGCACCGAGACCGTCACGCCGACGACGCCGTTTGCGAGCGTTCCGGCGGGCGAGCTGACGCTGACGACCAACGGGCAGAACACGCCGCAGAACACGGACACTGGCCTGCTCGTGTACGACTCGAGCTTCAACGCGATCGCCGGCTTTGTCAATGACGACGACCCGGCGGATCCGTTCAACGGGACCAGCACGCTGACCCGCACGTTCGGGCCGGGCACGTACTACATCGGCGTGGGCGACTACCGGACGGGCAACAACATCCCAGCGCCGACCGACGACGGTTGGCAGCTCGGCGAACTGGCCGACTTCGCCAACATCGCGTTCAACTCCAGCGCGGATACGAGCGTTCCGGTCTCGGTGCGGCTGAACTGGTCGGGCGGCACGCAGTTCGCGCTGCTGAACAAGCTCACGCCGTACGAGATCAAGTGGGTCACGCTCGATGTCACGCCGGCTCAGGGCCAGCCGTGCAACAACGCCGATATCGCCAACACCGATGGCGACCCGGGCTTCGACGGCGTGGTCGACAACGGCGACTTCGGCCTGTTCTTCCAGGCTTTCTTCAGCGACCCGAGTGACCCGCTCCACCTCGTTGCCGACATCGCCAACACCGACGGCGATCCGGGTGCCGACGGTGTGGTGGACAACGGCGACTTCGGGCTCTTCTTCCAGGCCTTCTTCACGCCGTGCCCGTAAAGGGGAGCGCGACGCTCTCTTCCCGAACATCCTCCCGGCCCGCCCTTGACATGGGGCGGGCCGGTTTCATTTCCGCGCGACCGGCGGGGAAGGTCGGCCAAGTGAAAAACCCCGTCAGCCGCGAGGTGGCGGATGACGGGGCCTTCTTTACCGTTGACTGCACCGCGAGGGTGCGATGATCAGGCGGCCTTGCGGGCGCGGGCGGTCGTCGTGGTGCGGCGCGTGGCCTTGCGGGTGGCGGAGATCTTGAGCGTCGTCTTGCGGGCCTTGCGCGTCTTGCCGGCCTTGGCGGTCGTGCGCTTGGTGGTGCGCTTGGTGGTGCGGGTGTTGGTGCGCTTGGTCGTCTTCGTCGGCATGTCTGATTCCTTGACAGAGGTGAGGCCCGGCGGTCCATCACCGGGCAGGTCCGCGGGCATCGGCCCGGCGTACGCCCGCCACGCGGCGGGCTGCCAACCTCATCGGCGCGATTGGGACCGATATTCAGCGCTCCGCAGAATTTTCTTGCCGCGGGCTCAAGTCCGGAGCCGACGTGGCGATGTTGACCGCTGAGGGTGACCCGCGACTGGCGGACGCGCGACGGGACATTGCGCCGCTGGCGTGTAGACTTTGCGGCCGCGGTCCCGACGGGCCGACTCCTCCCTGATTCCTTCGAGAACAACGCGATTTCAGCACCATGCACCCCCTCAACGAGCCCAACCCGAGCGACCCGTCAGGCAGCGTCGTCCCACCCGCGGCGAACTGGACGCCGGACACCTGGCGCAGCCGGGTGGACCCGACCGCCAAGGCGGTGGTCGCGCCGTATCCGGACGAAGCGCAAGTTCGGCAGGCCGCGGGTGTTCTGGGGTCGCTCCCGCCGCTGGTGACCAGTTGGGAAGTCGAGCGTCTCAAGCAGTTGATCGCCCAGGCGCAGGAGGGCAAGCGGTTCCTGCTTCAGGGCGGCGACTGCGCCGAAACGCTCGATGAATGCACGCCCGGCGTGATCACGGCGAAGCTCAAGATCCTGCTGCAGATGTCGCTCGTGCTCGTGTACGCGGGCAAGAAGCCCGTGATCCGCGTCGGGCGCATGGCCGGGCAGTATGCCAAGCCGCGCAGCAGCATGAGCGAGACCAGGCAGATCGACGGCCAGACCCTGACGCTGCCGAGTTACTTCGGCGACCTGATCAACCGCGCGCCGTTCACGCTCGAATGCCGCACACCCAATCCGTGGCTCATGGTCGAGGGGTACAAGCACGCGGCGATGACGCTGAACTTCGTTCGCTCGCTGCTGGATGCGGGCTTCGCGGACATCCATCACCCCGAGTACTGGGACCTGGGCTTCATGCGGCACGCCGATCTGACGCCCGAGTTGCGCGACGAGTACTCGCGGCTCAAGGCGATGGTCGCCGACGGCCTGCGATTCATGAGCGCGATGGGCCAGAAGCCCGGCGGCGACCCGCAGAGTGTGGAGTTCTACACGTCCCACGAGGGTCTGAATCTGGAGTACGAGGCGGCGCAGACGCGCACGGTGCCGCGGCGGAGCGGCCACTACAACCTCTCGACGCACATGCCCTGGCTCGGCGAGCGCACGCGCAGGCTCGACGGGCCGCACATCGAGTACTTCCGCGGGATCCGCAATCCCGTGGGCGTGAAGATCGGCCCCTCGACGACCGCCGAGGAGCTCCTGCGGCTTATCGACGCGCTCAACCCCGGCGATGAGCCGGGCAAACTCGTGCTCATCCCGCGCATGGGCGTGGCCAAGGTCGAGCGCGTGCTCCCGGGGCTCATCGACGCGGTGCGCATCGCCGGGCGACGCGTGCTCTGGACGTGCGACCCGATGCACGGCAACGGGATCGTGACAAGCGGCGGGGTCAAGACGCGGTCGTTCGACGATGTGCTCGCGGAGCTCGAGGCCTCGTGGGACATCCACCGCGCGCACGGGTCGTTCCTCGGCGGCGTCCATATCGAACTGACCGGGCTGGACGTGACCGAGTGCGTCGGGGGCAGCGCGGGAATCCGCGAGAGCGACCTCTCACGCAGTTACCACACGCTCTGCGACCCGCGGCTGAACTACGAGCAGTCGCTGGAACTGGCGTTTCTGCTGGCTCGCCGCATGCAGCGGGCCAGCGTCGAGCAGAGCGCCGCGACGACCACGCCGCCGGCGTTCGATGTCGGCGACCGACATCGGTACTGAGCGGCCCGAGGATCCGGCGTATCGATGATGGTCGATGCGCAAGATTCGCCACGGGAAATCGGCAACTTGGGAGGGCGATGGGTGGATTCCGGGATGGTCATCCACCTTTCAAGGCCAGCCAAATCAGCGGGAGAAGCTGTCGGCTGCATGGGGTAAGTGCCCCAGCGCGGTGTCTTTACGGAATCCACATTCAACTTGCGTCAACGGTGCTCCGATTCCATCAGTGGACGGCCGAACAGTCACTCGAAGGATGGACGGAGCCCGATCATGCTGCAGCTGACAACCCAACCGACGCGGACCCAACGAGCCGATCGACGCACGCGCGTCGAAGATCGCGACGCGATGGTGGAACTGCTCCACACACGGGCGCGGGCACTGAACTGGCGCACGGACCACCTGGCGGAGGAACGCCGCGAGTACTCGCGTCGGCGGGTGGAGAGCCGGATCACGGCGATGTTCGCCGGGCCGAGCCGTCAGGGTGTGCTGCCGCTGGACATTGTCGACACGAGCGCGACGGGGCTGGGCGTGACGAGCACGACGGAACTTGAAGTCGGGACGCGTGTGATGCTGGTGAGCGGCAACACGCCGATTCCGGATCGGATCGCGACGGTGGTTCACTGCGTGTGTGACGACCAGGGACGGTTTCACATGGGCCTTCGGTACGAGTTCCATCGGGCGGCGTAAGGACGCGCTGCCCGCTGGAACTCGACGATCCATCTGCCACTTTGCCGGCGCGGATCAGCGATCGGTGCAGCCGCCGGCAACCATCGCGAGCATGCCGCGGACCAGCGCCGTGTGTGTGTAGAACGCCAGCGCTCTTTCGCGGATGGTGCGGGTCATCTGCTCGCGCCACGGGCCGCGGGCCAGAGCGAGCTCGAGGCGGGACTCGAGTTCCTGCTCGGTGCAGAAGCCGGTCTCGAACAGATCGCCGGCGATGAAGTTCTCCCGGAAGTCCGGCTCGTGGTTGTGATAGCGGATCCACGGCTGCTGACGCAGTTCCGGCAGACGCGGGAACAGGTCGGGCACGCTGATGCCGTTTCGCTGCAGTCCCGCGGCCAGCGCCATCATGCGCCAGTCATCGGCGATGCGAACCCACTCCCACTTTCGCGCAAGGTCGCACGCGACGGGCTCGCCCGCATCGCACGCGCGGGCCTCCATGTACGCCATGGCGAGCATGGCGTCGGTGTACTTGCGACGCGTCAGTGGCAAGCCGCCCGCCAGCGCACACTCGACGACTCGCTGGTGATACGCGGAGCCGCCGGTGGCGTGGAGCTGCACGCCGGCGAGGGCGTAACTTGCGCGGAGGTCCTCGCCGTGGTCGAGCGTGCCGCCGGCGAAGCGGGCGAGCGTCGGGTGCGTCTCCCAGCCCTTGCCGTAGAGGCGGAAACTCCAGCCGCGGCGGTCGCAGATGCTCGCGGCCCAGTGCGCCGACTCGTGGCGGATCGCGCGGTCCATCAGCGGACGGATGATCTGGTGCGTGAGCATCGTGACCCAGTGCTGCTCGGGCTCCCTGCCCGTCGCGGCCAGCACGGCGTTCCTGGCGATGGTCTCCGGCCAGAGGGCCGCGCCAGGCCCGCAGTCATCGGGCGCGCGGGCGACGCGATCGATGGCGTGCGGATACGTCGCCCCGCTTGCCAGCGATACACAGGCCTGCTGCAACGCCATGTCGCACGCGGCCTGAACCATGGGCGTGAGCATGTCGCGTTCGGGGCCGGTGGCGGCGTTACGGATCAGCCGCTCGCGCATCTGCTCGGGCGTTTCGGAGTGATTGGTCACGAACGCGACGTCGACGCTCAGGCGTGCCCGACGCTCCGGCGAGACCCGGCGGATCGCGTCGGGGGCGAACTTCTCGTCGCTGGCGACGCACCACGAACTGAGCGTGCGCTGACGCGTGTAGCCGTACTGCGCGAAGAACTCCGTGTGCAGATGGCCCATGACAAAGTCGAGGCCGGTCTGCGTCGCGCCGACGCGCGGGTCGAAGAGGTGCGGCATGGCGTCCTGCACCCAGCAGACAAAGGGCACGTTCGCCGGCAGGCCCGGGACGCTGGTGCGCGGGTAGTTGATCAGTACGACAAGATCAGGACGGAACTCTGCGCACGCGCGAGCGTGGGCCAGCACGCTGAGTTGGCTGGAGTCATCGGGCTCGATCAGCACGCGGGCCTGATGGCCGAGCCGCTCGAGCGTTCGCGCCAGATCGGCCGACGAGTGCTTGATGAACGTCGAGAACCTGCACGTAGGGATCAGCACGCGGAGCGGCTCGGCGGCTGTGCTCGTGCCCGTCAGCGCGCCGGCGAAGCGCTCGCGCCAGTATGCGGCGTTCCTGCCGACGTACGCCGCGGCGACGGCCTCACGCAGTCGCACGAGTTCCCGCTCCTGCTGTCCCAGAACGTCCCGAAGCACGGGCTCGATCACGCCCGCGTGCGCGGGCCCGCCGGCGGCGAGCACATGACCGCCGAGTTGCAGATCGATGCGGCCAATCAGAAACTCGCGGAAGAGCGCGGGCGAATCGTTGCCGACGAAGCACGCGAAGCGGTCGGCGGCCAGCATCGGCTCGAGCGAGAGGTGCGCGAGCGCATCGAGAAACGTGCACGCATCGCTGTGGACCACGGCGATCAGCGGCCATGATCCATCAGGATTCCGCGAGAGTTGCTCGTGAGCGCGGAGGACGACGATCGGCGTGTCGAAGCCGTCGACGTACAGCGCCTTCATCCCCGTTGCGTTGCCCGCCGCGCTGCTCGCGTCGGGGGCGACAGGAAGCACCGGGGTACCTTCGGGCAAACTCGGCTGCTCGATGAACGAGGCAAAGGGATCATCGGCACCGGCAGCCTGCGAACGCGTCACGACGCTGCCGTCGGTCGTGCGATATGCGGCGAGCGTGCGGCTTCGCTGCGCCCATGCGTCGAAGGCGTGCTCGGCCGCGCGGACGCGGATGCGCATGTCACCGTCGCCCTCGCGCCGGAGCAGCACGCTCAGGTTCGCGCGTGCGCGGGCGATGCGTTCATCGGCGTCGATGAGCGTCTCGGCGGTCGCGTCGGCGGCTCGTCGGAGCTGCGCGATGGCGGGGTCCATATCCGCCGGCGGAGCGATCGAGTCCAGCAGCGCCAGGGCGGGGGTCTTGAGGCGGAGTTTGAGCATCGCCGCGGCGACAAGCAGCCGGATGGTCGCATCGGCGGGATGGGCGCGGGCGAAGTCCAGCCCGCGGGGGATGAAAGCCCAGGGCTTGCCGGCTCGGGCGAGGGTAAGCAGGTCGGCCCTGCTGAGCAGCGGCGTGACGGCGCGTGGGGCCGCCGCTCGGCCCTGGCCGAGGTCGGTGGCGACGTGATCGCCCGCGTGCGGGGCCGCGGCGTGGCCCAGCCCGGAGACTCCAAGGCCGTTCATGTCGTGGTTATCGGCTATTCAGGCCTGCAACGTCCGCAAACCGGGCGCGGAGTCCGCGAAAGTCTCGCGTGCGGGGCAAACACCCGTAAAGGCCCAGCCCCAACGGGCCGATAACGGAACATGCCCTCATCTGGTCGCGAACCCGGATCGTCGGACCGTTCACCCCTCAACCCGAGCCGCGGAGGCTCAGGAACGGGCGGGCCGCGGCAGCGGGCCAAGATCCTCTCGCTGCCCGAACTGCTCGAACGCCGCGCCGGCGCGCGGGCGATGGGCCTGAACGTGGTCCAGTGTCACGGCTGCTTCGATATCGTCCATCCGGGGCATATCCGCCACCTGCGTCAGGCGCGCAGCCACGGCGACATACTGCTGGTGTCCATCACCGCGGATGCGTGCTACACCAAGCGCGGCGGGGCACCGCTGATCCCCGAGGAACTCCGCGCCGAGAACCTGGCCGAACTCGACTGTGTGGACTGGGTGTACATCGACCCCTCTCCCACCGCTCAGGACATCCTCACGCGGGTGCAGCCGGATGTCTACATCAAGGGCCGCGAGTACGAGCAGAACAACGACCCGCGCTTCGCGGCGGAGCGAGCGGCGGTGGAGGCGGCCGGGGGCAAGGTCATCTTCTCGTCGGGCGATGTGGTGTTCTCCAGCACCGCGCTGATCCGTGCACTGGAGCAGAGCGTTGATCCCTACAACGCGCGGCTGCGTCAGTTGCTCGCGCACGAGGAGCTTCAGGGCCCGAGACTCAACGGCGTGATCAACGCGATGCGCGACCGGCGCGTCGTGGTCGTCGGCGAGACGATCAGCGACGTGTACGTGCTCTGCGATCAGCCGGAGGTCGCCAGCGAGTCGCCCGTGATGACCTTGCGCCCGCTGGAGCGCCGTCAGTATGACGGTGGCGCGGCGATCATCGCGCGTCACTGCGCGGCGCTCGGCGCTCGGCCGGTGCTGGTCACGGGCCTGCCGGATAATGCCGAGGGCGAGCGGTTCCGCGAGCGGATGGCCGCGGAGGGCGTGGAGGTCGCGTCCATACCGGTCGATGTGCCGATGGCCGAAAAGCAGCGGTTTCTCGTCGGCGCGCAGAAGGTGATGAAGGTCAATGCACTCAGCCCGATCGTTCTCGACGCGACGCGGCAGGAGCGGCTCGTGCGACTCGCCGGCGAGCACGCCGACGGCGCGGACGCGGCGATCATCGCGGACTTCGGCAACGGTCTGCTCACGCCCACGGTGCTCGACCACCTCTGCACCACGCTCCGCCCGCGCGTGCGCGTGATGAGCGGCGATGTGTCGGGACGACGCTCGAGCCTGCGGGCGTTTCACTCCATGGACCTGCTCTGCCCCAGTGAGAGCGAACTGCGCGAAACCTACCGCATCTTCGACCAATCGATCCCCTCCGTCGCGTGGCGGGCGCTGGAGGACACGCGCTCCCGCGGGATCTTCGTCACGCTCGGCGGCGATGGACTCATCGCCTTTGATCGCATCGACACGCCGGGTTCGGCGAGCGCTTCAGACCCCGGGATCGAGGCCAACGCCTCGCGCGTCCGCGGCGAGCACGTGCCCGCGTTCACGGGCCATCCGGTCGACCCGCTCGGCTGCGGCGACACCCTGCTGAGCGTCGCCACGCTCGCGATGACGACCGGCGCATCGACCCTCGCGTCTGCAACGCTCGGCTCGCTCGGCGCGGCCACGCAGGCCCAGCGCCTCGGCAACATCCCGGTCGCTTCCACCGATCTGCGCCACGCGATGGTCCGCCTGCACACCTCGCGGCTCGCATACGCACCCGGCGAGGGCGACGCGGTCGCCATGCGCGCCCGGATGGGCCAGGCCGTCTGAAAGACACGACCAATCATGCTCGCAAGCTTCATCATCCCGACGCACAACCGACCCAGCGAACTGCTGCGCACGCTGGCGATCCTCGGCTCGCTTCCGCTGAGCCCCGAGGAGTTCGAGGTCATCGTGGTCGACAACGCCTCGACCCTTCCGGCGATCTGTGACCCTGAACTGACCAACGGCGTGCGCGTGCGTTCGCAGGTGATGACCAAGAACATCGCCGCGGCGGCGAGGAACCACGGCGCGCTGATCGCAAACGGTCAGTGGCTGATCATGCTCGACGATGACTCATCGCCGATCGACGCGGGCTTCATCGCGGCGCTGAAGGCCGCGGCGCCGGATGTCGCGGCGGTCGCGGCGGAGATCTTCCTGCCCGGTCCGAACATGCCCAATTGGCGAGTCGCCACGCCCGAGCAACTGCGCTCCGGGCCGCGCGAAGCCGGCGGGCTGCCCGAGGTCTTCATCGGCTGCGGCGTGGCCATCCGGCGCGAGGTCTTCCAGGCGCTCGGCGGCTACGACCAGACCTTCGACTACTACGCCGAGGAGTACGACCTCAGCGCCCGCATGCTCGCGGCCGGACATCGTGTCGTGGTGGATCGTCGCTTCTGCGTGCTGCACCGCAAGGTTCCCGGTGGACGGAGCATGGGCCGCATCCTCGCCCGTCTGGTCCGCAACAACGCGTGGGTGATGCGTCGGTACGCCCCGGCCCCGCTGGTTCGCGGCGCGGTGATGCACACCATCACGCGTTACGCCGGGATCGCCCGCAAGGAGCGTGCGCTTCCGGGCTTTGTGCTCGGCGCGGCGGGGCTTGCCCTGAGCCTGCCGAGGCAGAAGCGCTCGCCGCTGCCCGAGGCGCTGTGGGATCGGTTCACCGGCCTTGCCGCGGCGCGAGCCGCGCTGGGGCGAGCGCACGCGCAGTCACCGCTCGGGCGCGTGGCGCTGGTCGCGCCGGGAAAGAACGCCGCCGAAGTCGCGCGTGCGCTTCGTGAACTGAACGTGCAGATCATCGGCGAGCCCGATCAGGCCGATGCGCTCGTGGTCGCGACGCTCTCGCCCGGGCCGATGCTCGACGCGATGGAGAGGCTTCGATCGCAATTGCCCGATCGCCGCGTGATCACGCCGTGGGATGTTCCCGCGCCGACGACCGGCCTCGTTCTCGCGGCGTGAACCGCTGGCAAAAACGCGACTCATGGCCGCATCGCGTGCTGCCAGCGATCGCGGATCCGCGACCATCCTTCGCGGTATCGGGCGCTCATCGCCTCAAGCGACGACGGCACCACGCGAACCTGTCCGACCACCGTGATGAAGTTCGTGTCGCCCGCCCACCTGGGCACAAGGTGGACGTGAAGATGGGACGGAACCCCGGCGCCCGCCGCGGCACCCTGATTGATGCCGGTGTTGATGCCCATCGGCTGAAGCGTGACCTCGCACAGATCGGTGGCAAGCTCCACCAGTTCCCACAGGCGTGCGCGCTGCTGCGGCGAGTAGTCCAGCAGCCGCGGCCGGCCCTCGCCCAGCGCCACGAGCAGATGACCGTTGGCGTAGGGGAAGGCGTTGAGCAACACCATGCCGACGGGCGATCGGACGATCACGTGATTGGCCAGATCGTGCTCGGGCTGTGCCCAGTCGCGCGCAAGGAAAGATGCGAACGCTCGCTCGGGCGGCCGAGCCGACACGGGCACGCCCGCCGATGGTGTCGATGGCGCGTTCGGCCCGGACCGCGGGCCGTCGGCCAGGCCCTGGAGATACTCGAGTCTCCACGGGGCCCAGAGTTGCCCCGCCGCGGCGGGCTGCGTTCGCGCATCGTCACTCCGGGCAGGCGGAGCGGGCGATGAGGTCGGCGGCATCGAGTTCTCGGACGATCGGACGCTCTCGGACATGGCTGAGCCCTCAGTTCCCCGGTGCATCGACCGATTCTTGTCCATAGCGGCGCACCGCGGAGGAACGCATGAACATCGACTCCATTATGGTCCGCGATCTGGTCACCGTCTCGATGGACCACACCCTCGACGACGTGCGCAGCATCTTTCTCTCCCACCGGTTCCACCACCTGCTGGTCGTCGAAGACGGCAAACTGGTCGGCATCGTCAGCGATCGCGACCTGCTGCGCAACATCAGCCCGTTCATCGGCACCAAGGCCGAGCGGACTCAGGATGTGTACTGCCTGGACCGCAAGGTGCATCAGTTCATGACGCGGAACGTGTTCACCGTGTCGCCCGACACGCCGATCAAGGTCGCGATGTCGATGCTGCTGTGGCACAACATCTCGTGCGTGCCCGTGATCGATGAGCAGAAACGCCCCTTGGGCATCTGCACGTGGCACGACATGATGCGCTACTCGCTGGAGTGCGGCGTCGAGCCGGGGTGCACCATCGACCACGCCAAGCCCCCGCCCAAGCCCGGCGATGTCGGCTTCAAGGCTGCGTGAAGACGGGTCGTACGCCGGTCTCAGCGCGTGCCCGGGCTTCGGCGGTAGGAGAATGTATCGAGCGTGCGCTCGTGCCCCGGCTCGAAGTAGACCATCAGTGTGAGCAGATCGTGCACCCGCGTGTACACCACACGTGCGACGCCGCGGGTGCCGCTGACGGCAACGAACTCGGCGCTTCCGCCGATGGTCGATGATCGCGAATTGACCAGTCGGAAGACGCTCGCGTCGGACTCGCCCTCGCGGGCTTCGAGCTTGCCGTGGAAGTGGCGAACGCGCAGAAAGACACCGTCGTCGTCCTTCGTGATCGCCGTAAGTTCCATGAACGCCGGCGAGCCGCTCTTCTTGATCCGCCGCACGGAGCCGACGACCGAGTTCCCCCGCGGCAGCATCCAGTGCTCCTCGTTGTACGGCACGCCGGTGCGGGCCTCGGACTCGACCCATGTACCCGCGAGGAACGCCAGGTCCCTGATCGATTCGTGCGGCGGTGAAAGCTCGCGGGCCTCGGCGATCCGGTCATCCTGCGTCACCGGCTCGCGAGTCGGCTGGCAGCCGATGATTCCAAGTGCCAGGAGCACCCCGACGACAACCGCGAGACGGCCAAATCCTGCGAATGTTTGCTCGTTCATGGTCTATGTGTATGCCGCCGCGAGCGCGACAGGTTCTACAATCCTCCGTGCTCGACGACAAATTCATGACGTGCCAACCGGACGCCGAACTCGGGGTCGCGGCATGACATACGTCGCATTCCGCATGCTCGTCGGCGATCGGGTCAAGTACCTCGGCCTCATCTTCGGCGTCGCGTTCAGCACGCTGCTGATCGTTCAGCAGGCCTCCATCTTCGTACGCGTGCTGGAACTCTCGGCGTATTTGGTCACCGCCAACCCCGAGATCGACGTCTGGGTCACGCGGCCCGGAATCGGTGCGACAGAAATCGTCGAGCAGATGCCCGAAGGATGGCTCACCCGCGTCCGCGGCGTGCAGGGCGTCGCGTGGGCCACACCCCTGTATCGTGGCGGCACCACCGCGCGCGGCGCCGACGGCGAGATGCGGAACATCGGGCTCATCGGCGTCGATGACGCGACGCTCATCGGCGCACCGACGGTCATGCTCGCGGGAAGCATCGAGGATCTGCGCGGACCCGACAAGGTCATCGCGGATATCGCGACCTTCAAGCGGCTCTTCGGCGACATCCCGATCACCGAGCAGCCGACGATCGAGATCGGCAAGCGCCGGGTGAAGATCGTCGGCGTCTGCCGCGCGGTCAAGACGATCACCGGGGGCGAGATCATCTACGCCCGCCGCAGCGTCGCCGTGCGGCTGACGCAGGAGCCCAACAACACCGTTTCCTTCGCGCTGGTGAAGGTTCAGCCCGGTGTGCCGCATGAGCAGGTCGCGCGCGCGATCGAGGCGCAGACCGGGCTGGTCGCCAAGACCCGTCAGGAGTTCAACGACTCGATCATCGACTGGACGATGGAGAACACCGGCATCGTGCAGGTGCTCGGCTCGGTGATCCTGCTGGGGATCATCATCGGCATGCTCGTCGTCGGGCAGACGTTCTACCTGTTCGCGTACGAGAACCGCAAGAACTTTGCCGCGCTCAAGGCCATGGGCGCGAGCCGCGCGACCATCACGCTCATGCTCTGTTTCCAGGCGTTGTTCGTCACGGTGCTCGGCTACTGCATCGGCCTCGGCGGCGCGACGCTCGTGCTGTACCTTGGCGATACCGACCTGTCGCCCATGCGTGACATCACGCTCTCGGCGCCGGTGGCGCTGGTCGTGGCACTGGCCATGCCCGCGATGGTGCTGAGCACCGCGATCCTCGCGGCACGCGGACTGGTCAACGGCGATCCCGCCATCGTCTTCAAGTAGGTCCACGGCGGCACGTTCACACCATCGGCCCGGAGAACTCGGCTCGAACTTGGCGCACACGGTGAAAGTGCGCAGAGATTTCCGCTCGCGCGGGCCGTCAGGTCCGAGAATCGCGATCCGAACGCTCATAACGGTCGTGCGTGCCGGCAGAATGGCCGAAGTTCACACTATGGATCGATTCGGAACGGTGGGCGATCCAGGCCGATATGCACGCGGGTGGGCAGCGCGCTCGCTCGGTGCGTTCACGCTCATCGAACTCATCGCGGCGATCATCGTGCTGGCGATGCTCGCCGGTGTCGCCGTGAGCCGGTACTTCGATCATCGCCAGCGGGCGCTCAGCAGCAGCGAGTCGGCGACGGTCCGGGCTGTCCGCAGCGGAATCCAGCAGTACATCTCCGACACGGCGGTCCACGGCTGGCCGCAGCGGCCGAGCCGGCTGGACGCATCGCCCGCCAGCTCCACCGATGCCTCGGACTTCTTCAGCGTCGTGCTCTCAGAGGCCACAACCCGCGGCTGGCGCAAGGGCGCGACGGTGCACACGTACATCGGGCCGACGGGCGCCACGTACACCTATGACCCCTCGACCGGCGCGCTCTCGCTCACCGAGGCCGCGCCGGCGGGCTCAGGCGCGATGCCCGCGCCGACCGGCATCGCCTCGTACACGAACGCGGGCTCTTGGATCGCCGGCGGAGCGGGCTCCCCGGCTCTCGGGCCCGGCGTGACGGTCGGCAGCGGATACACGCTGATCGATGGCGTGATCGAACTGACCGACTCGAGCACCTCGTTCACCGAGGCCGCACGCCGGACGGTGATCATGGGCCAGAGCATTTCCGCCGGGTCGTTCACGCTGAATCTCGACACGCGCCTGACCAACTACGACAACCAACTCAACTACTGGCAGGTGTACCTCGTCAAGCCCGGCACGCAACTGACCCTCTCGGGCAACGCGCTGCGCTGGGGCACCGCGCCTCCCGGGGCCAAGCTCGTGACGCGCGATTACGCCCCGCCGGAGAAGAGCAACGGCCAGTGGCACACATACAGCAACACGTTCACGGTCTCGGACGCCGATGCCGCCGAGTACAGCCAGATCGTCGTGATGATGGCGGGCTCGCGATTCCCCGGCCAGACCCTCTCCTGGCAGAACGTCAGCATCACCAAGCCGTGATGCGCTCTGCGGGCCGAACCGCTCAAGGCAGCGCACCGCGGATGAGCGACCACGCAAGCCGGACGTGACGCTCCTGCGTGAACGAGCCGCCGATGGCCATGCGGAGCACGAACCGCTGCGCGGCCGTGCGCGCTGAGCCGTCGGCCTCCGTCGGCAGCGTTGCGTGCGTGAGGTACACCCTTCCATCGGCGTTGGTCGCCAGCAGCAACGCCCGGGCACGCTCGTTCACGCTCGCGAGGCTCTCGCCCGGCTTGGGCCGCGGCGCGAAGCACACGAGGCTCAGCCCGCGCGGGGCGACGAGCTCCAGCCGATCATCCGCCGCGACGAGCGCGGCGAACATCTCGCCGAGCCGCACGTGCTCGCGGATGTACGCACGCAGACCTTCAACGCCATAGAGCCGCATCACGAACCACAGCTTCAGCGCACGCATCCGCCGACCCAGCGGCAACTGCCAGTCGCGATAGTCGATGCGCGCCGGGTGTGCCGCGGGGGTGCCCGCGGGACTGGCCGCGGGGTTGCGCAAATACTCGGGTGTCACGCTCAGCGCATCGATAACCGAGCGGCGATCGGCCAGATAGAGGCAGTCGCAGTCAAAGGTCGTCAGCAGCCACTTGTGCGGATTGAAGCAGAACGAGTCCGCGCGCTCGCACCCGCGCAGCAGGTCGCGAAACTCCGGGCAGACGCACGCCGCGCCGGCGAACGCGGCATCAACGTGCAGCCACGCGCCGTGACGGTCCGCCATCGTCGCGCACGCGCCGACATCGTCCACCGCCATGCTCGCCGTGGTGCCGACCGTCGCGACGACGAACGTCGGCGTGATGCCCATCGCCGCATCGCGCGACATCGCCCGCGAGAGCGACGAGGTGTCCATCGACAGCCCCGGGCCCGGGGCGATGAGCCGCAGCACACCGCCGGACCGCTGGTCGTCGGCGAGCGCGCCGCCGTCGTCTCCCGGACCGGCAAAGTCCGGCGCGCGGTCGATGACACCCGCGATCATCGCGGCCTTGGCGATCGACGAGTGGGCCTGCGTGGAGGCGTACACGCCGATGCGTGCCGACGGTCCGAGCCGGTTGCGGACACGCGACCGTGCCGCGACCAGCGTCGTGATGGCCGCCTCGCTGGCGGTGCCCTGAATCACCGCGCCGCCGAGGCCCGAGCCATCGCCGAACTCAAAGCGTGCCGGCAAACCGATCGCCCGGGCGAGCCAGTCAAGCACGCGAACTTCCAGTTCCGTGCACGCGGGGCTCGTCGCCCACGACATGCCCTGCACACCAAGGCCGGCGCACAAAAGATCCGCGAGCACCGCCGGCGGCGAGGTGTTCGCGGGGAAGTAGCCGAAAAACCCGGGAGCCTGCCAGTGCGTCAGGCCAGGCAGGATCACCTCCCGCACATCCGCGAGCACGCGCTCGAGCGACTCGGGGTGCATGGGCGCATCGCCGGGGAACTTCGAGAGCACCTGCCCCGGAATAGCACTGCTCATCACAGGCCAAGGCGGCGAGTCACGCTCCAGATCCTGCCAGTACGCATCGATATCCCGAGCCACCGCCGACGCGGCCTGCACGAACGAACCGCCCAGCGGATGCTCTCGCGATGACGCCATGACCGGATCCTTCTTGTGATGCCTCTCGCCGGGCGACGCACCCATCGGGTGCGCGATCCCGGTGCGCTGTTACTTCGGCTCGCTCGCGACGGCGCTCGCGGGAGCCTCGGCCCGCGCCGCGTCGGCCGACTTGGCCCGCAGTTCCGCCGCACGCTCGCGGAGCGCCGCTTCGGCACCGGCCTTGTCAACGCTCTCGGCCACGGGCTGGAGCACAAAGTGCCACTCGTGACGATCCTTCAGCGGAAGCCCCGCCGTGACCAGATCCAACCCCACCCACTCGTGCGGCGGCGGACTGGCTGTGCGGCCCGAGAGCACCGGCTCGTATCCCGCCAGCGACAGACGCACGTCATACGTCCCGTAGAACCGGAATGTCGACTCCACCGGCGTGCGCCCGATTTCCACATCGTTCAGCCACACCGTCGCGCCCGCGGGTTCGCTGGTGATCGCGATGGTGCGCTGGTGCCCGCCGCCGGCACAACCGACCAGGCTCAGCGCCCAGAGCAGGCCCGCGGCGCCCATCGCGCCGCGCGCCATGCCGCCCGCCACGATTCCGGACGCCGAACGATTCGCTCGCTCACGCACGCTCGAAGTGACCATGACCGAGCGTAGCCGAGCGGGGCCATGTATGCTCGGCTGGTGGCCAACGGCCCGCTCCATTTCCCCCCGCCGCCCGCCGGTGCCCGTACGGCCCTCGCGGTCGTGGACACCCCCGCCGGGCCGGGCGTGTCGTTGACGTGGGCAACGGTCGGCGGCCCCGCGCTGCCCGTGCTGCTGCTGGCGATGCTCGCGCCGTTCATCACCCTCGCGACCGCGATGTTCGTCGGCATGATCGTGACACGCCCCGCGGGGCTGAGCGCTTGGCACATCGTCTTCGTCGGCGGGATTCTCTCCGGGCTGCTCTTTCTGGTCGCGGTCGTGATCGATGCCTGGCGGTTCAGTTCGCAGGTGCTCACCATCACACCCGGGCGGCTCACGTACCGAAGATCAAGCCCGCTGCTGGACCGCACGCTGGGCGTCGCCCGCCTGCTCCTTCGCGAAGCCGGGCGAACGTGGTCGATACCGCTCAGCGACTTTGCCGGCGTGCGCGTGGTCGATGACGACCAGTTGCATCTTCGCTCCAAGGGGCAGCCCGCGCGCGTACGCATCTGCATCGTCCATCTTCCCGCGCCCGATGAACCGGCGTGGATCGCCGAACGCATCCGCGACTTTGTCCGGACCTTCGGGCAGCGTCCGGATCACGCCGCCTGACCACGCCCCGCGGCACGAACGTCCGATCACGCCACACCGATCCGTGCACCAAAACGCAGAAGTTGCCGGCGCAACCCACTTGGGCGATAACTTGCCGGCGAGAATCTGGGCGATCCTCGGACCGACGGTTGCCCGGACCCGGATCGTCCCGCATACTCCACCGCCGGAATCGCTGCGCGGCACCGATCCACCGGTCGCGCCTGCCCGGCTCCGCCCAAGCCCGCACCTTCGAAGGGAATCTCGATGGCCACCACTCCGCGCCGGCCCTCCACCCGCCTTCTTCTCGCCGCGGCCGCAATCGGCGCCGCGACGACGATCTCACCATGGGCACCCGCGCCCGCGTTCGCTCAGGCCTCAGCCGGCATCACCTATCAGGGCACGCTCAAGCAGAACGACCTGCCCGTTACAGGCATCTATGACATTCGCTTCGAGCTCTTCGATGCGCGGATCGGCGGCCAGAAAGTCGGCCCGACGCTGTGTGTGAACGACGTCCGTGTCACCAACGGCCTGTTCACCACCATCGTGCCCCTTCCGGCGCTGACCTCCGGCGTTCCGGTCTTTCTCGAAGTCTCCACGCGGCTCGATAACGGCGAGGACTGCAGCGGCTCGGAGGGCTATGTCCTCTTGACCCGCCGACAGCAGATCACACCCACCCCCATCGCCGTCGCCGCGAGCGCCATCACGCAGAAGTCGCCGAGCGTCCCCGGCGCGCTCCGATACAACCCCACCGCGAAGCGTTTCGAAGGGTTCACCGGCGTGTTCTGGGTGCCGCTGACGCAGGGCGCAGAACTGCCCCCGGCGAACATCGTCGAGTTCACGCCCATCTCCACCAACATCCACCAGTTCACCGTCCCCGCGGGCGTGACGCGCATCGGCGTCGACCTTTACGGAGCCGGCGGTGGCGGCGGAATGATCGGGACCCCCGAAACGATCTCCTGCGCCTCGACCATGAGCGGCGGCTTCGGCGGCGGCTCGGGTGCCGCGATCCGCGCGTTTGTCGATGTCACGCCCGGCGAGATCCTGACCATCACCGTCGGCTCCGGCGGCGCTCGCGCAACCGTCGTCGGCCAGAGCGGTGGCAATGGTGGCGACACCGTCCTGAGCCGCCAGGGTGTGCCCATGCTGATCGCCGGCGGCGGCGGAGGCGGCAAGGCGGGGATCCTCGGCACTCCTCAATCCGGCGGCACGCCGTGCTTCACCGCCGTTCTGTTGAGCACGAACAACGGTGCCGCGGGCATCGCCTCCGTCCCGCCGCCAGCGGTCGGCATCAGCGTCATCTCATCGATCAACGGCAACTTCGGCACACGCCCCAGCGTCGCGATCTGCACCAACGGCTCCATCAACCACCTCGGCTGCGGCGGTCAGGGTGCCGCGCCGGTTTCCCTCGGCGGCCCGATCGGCACCGACTCCGGCGTCGGAGGATTCGGCGGCGAACGGCCTTTCGGCACAATCCAGTTTTCCAATCCCGGCAGCGGCGGCCGGGCCAAGATCTGGTGGGATTGACGCCCGCGCGCCAAGGGTCAGACCGTCTTGCGGCCCGACCCGCCCAGACGCTCTTTCCGCGCCGCCTCGATGATCCGTTCGGCGGTCCGCACGTTGGCCAGCCCCGCCGTCGCGTCGATCTCCGGCTGCGTGCCGCTCTGCACCGCCTGGATGAACGACTTGATCTCCAGCACGATCGGCTCGCCCTCGTCGACCTGCAGCTCCTCGATGTTCACCAGTTCGTGCCAGTTCATGTTGCTCAGGTCCGCGCCCTGGCGCAACTGGTTGCGAACCTCGATCATCTGCGCCTCGTTGGCCAGCCTGCGGATGATCGTTCCGGCCTTCGCGGCGTAGTCGATCTTCACGTACGCGTTCTCGCCGGTGATGCGCGTGACGCGTTCGGTCTTGAGGGCCAGCCGCGACGCGGTGACGTTCGCGACGCACACGCCGTCTTCACGACGCCAGACCAGCCGCGCGTTGCAGATGTCCTCGTGCTCGGTGATCACCGGCACGCCCGAGGCGTGAACCTCATCAGGCTCGCGGCCGCCCATGAGCATGATGATCACATCCAGATCGTGGATCATCATGTCCATCACCACGCTCGTGTCCACGCTGCGGAACGTCATCGGGCTGACCCGGTGAACCTCCATGAACCGCGGGAAAATCGGCTGCCCGTTCTCCTGCTCCTTCTTCAGCGCACGCAGGATCGGGTTGAACCGCTCGATGTGCCCGACCATCAGCACCGCGCCGTTGCGCTCGGCCGTTTCCTTGATCCGCAGCGCCTCGGTCGCGTCGCCCGCCAGCGGCTTTTCAACAAGGCAGGCGACACCCGCGCTCAGCAGCGCCTCGGCCGTCGGCAGGTGGAAACTCGTCGGCGTCGCGATGCTCACGACGTCAACGCCCGCCTCGATGAGCTGCTGCACGCTGAACATCGCCTTGCAGCCGTACTGCTCGGCGATCGCCTCCGCACGCTCGGGGTTGTGGTCCACAACCCCGACCAGCTGCGTCTGCTCAAGTTGCGCGTAGACGCGCGCGTGGTGCCGACCCATCCGCCCGACACCGACCACGCCGGCGCGCAGCGGGCGGTTCCCCGGCGGGGTGCGGGTGTGGGTCTTGCTGGCGGGAGACGTGCCCGATGACGCCGCGATCGACATGATGACTCCAGACGCCGGGCGCAGCGCCCGGCTCGTGCGATGACCACCGCCCCGCCCGCAATTCCATCAACGATCGCCTCAGCCGATCGCCGCGTTCAGCGCGCCGGCCAGTTCCGCCTCGCTCTTGAGGCCCGTGAACCGCGACACGGGCTGACCGTTCTTGAAGACGATGATCGTCGGCACGGCTTGGATGCCGTAGCGCACCGCGGTGTCGCGGGCCGCGTCCGTATCGATCTTGCCGACCTTGGCCTTGCCGGCGAAGCTCGTGGCGAGCTTGTCGATCGTCGGGGCGAGCATCTTGCACGGCCCGCACCACTCCGCGGAGAAGTCCACCAGCACGGGCTCCTTGCTCTGAAGAACCTCGCTCTGGAAGTTGCCGTCCGTGAACTCCTTGACGTTCGCGTTGGCCATGGGCGATCTGCCTTTCTGCTCGTGGTCCATTCTCGGCCGCGCCATGAACATCATGGCGCGCCGGTCGGTGTCACTTTAGACCGCTCCCGCCTCTCGGAGCAGAACCGCCCGCCATCCCCGCCACGCTCGCCGGGTGCCGGGTGCCGGGTGCCGGCCGCCAGCCGCGTCACCGCCGCAGCCGATATCCTCCCGGCATGAAGCGACCGACCCGCGCCGCAACGCCCCCCGCCCGATGGATCCGCCCGGGCACAGCCCCCGGCCTCTGGGCCGTCGCCATCGGGGTGCCTGTACTGGCGCTCATGCTGGCCGGCTGCTCCGCGCCCGCTCGCGTTGGCGATGCGTCCGCCGACGGCTCGATCCGGGTCGTCGCGCTGGATGAACTGTCCATCGAGCCCGCCTCCTACGCCCGCGTCTTTCAGGCCGCCCGCGATGAGATCCGCGCCCGCGGCTGGGAGTGGGAACGCGTGGACCTCGAGCAGGGCATCATCTCCTCCGCCGTCGCCACCGTCGGCGCCCGCGGCATCGACGACCTGGCCAACCGCCACGCGCGCCAGGTCCGCGTGACCTTCCTCCCCGCCTCTCCCGAGACCGATCCCGACCGCGGCGGAACCCTTTCCGCCGCCCGCGCAAGCGAACTCGGCCGACCGATGCTCATGCGCATCGGCGTCACCGTCTTCCGCGAGCAGGTCCCCGGCTGGCAGCCGCAAACCAACAGCGCACGCCTGGCCGGACGCTGGACCGATCCGGAACTGCAGAAGCGCGAACTCCAGCCGGCCTTCAGCGTCGCCGAGCGCCAGGACCAGACCACCGCATCCGAACTCCTCGCCGCGGTCATGCGTCGGGCCACGCTCGCCGCGCCCGCAGCCACCTCGCCCGACGCGCCCGACGCGACGAAGTAACCCACCATCGCATCAAAACCGCCGGACGTCGGCACCCAAGAACGTCTCGACCGCTCCAAGGCCGACCATCATGCCGATCGTCTCGACCGCCAAGTTCCTCATCCGCTACGCCAAGAACCCCGCGCAGGTCGGTGCGATCGCCCCATCATCGCCCGCGCTGGCCAAGGTCATGATCCGCGATGTGGACTTCGACCGCGCAGGCACCATCGTTGAATTCGGACCCGGCACCGGCGCGTTCACGCGCGCCATCGTCCCGCGGCTGAAGCCCTCGACCAAGTTCGTCGCGATCGAACTCAACCCCGCGATGGCCCGCGACCTGCGGAAGCGATTCCCGAGCGTGATCGTCCACGAGCGCAGCGTCACCGATGCCCCGCAGATTCTCGCCCAGGAGGGCGTCCCCGACCAAGGTGTCGACGTGGTCATCAGCGGCCTGCCCTGGGCCGCGTTCGATGACGCACTCCAGACCGCGATCCTCGAATCCACCGTCAGGATCCTCAAGCCCGGCGGAAGCCTCATCACCTTCGGATACCAGGTCGGGCTGCTGACCAAAAAGGGTCGGGCCTTTCACCAGCGCGCCCGCGAGTACTTCTCCAGCGCCTCCCGCAGCGAGTGGGTTTGGGCAAACCTGCCACCCGCGGGCGTCTTCACGTTCCGCAAGTGACCAAGGCCGTCGACCCGCCATGGCCGAACCGCCAGGTCGTATTCCGTTCGGGGCCGCTCACGGGGGATTCGAGCCCATTGTGGACCGAACAGCCCGCAACCGCCCCACACTCAGCGCATACACAGATCTACGGGTCTGATTGTCGGTGGCCCCGCGGCAAGGCACGGAGCGGTCCGCGCAACGCCCCGACCGCAACTCGGCCCCGCCGAGCGGTCTGGTTGAGCGACTTCTGGGGAGTGCATGGATGGGCAAGCGTCACGGGTTCACGCTGATCGAACTGCTGGTGGTGATCTTCATCATCTCCCTGCTGGTCTCGATCCTCCTGCCCAGCCTCGCCGCGGTCAGGAACGAGGCCCGCCGGATCCGCTGCGCCGCGAATCTCCGCAGTTTCGGCCAGTCGTTCCAGTTGTACATGAACGACAACAAGGAAGTGCTCCCGTACGTGCTGCCGTTCCACCAGAGCAATCTGCCCTCGAATCCCAACGATCCGTCGCTGCTGCAGGTCCTGGAGGGGTACATCTCCAGCGACCTTCCGTACTACGACGACACCGGTCGGCTGGTCGTCACCGAGCCGTTCCTCTGCCCGTCGGACGATCAGGGCCTCGGCAAGGAGACGGGCTTTTCGTACGAGTACTGGGCCGGATCGCTGATGATCGCGCGGGAGATCTTCCGCTTCGACCCGCAGCCCGCTCGCACCGTCACGCGCTTCTACGAGGGCAACCCGACCTTCCCCGTGCTCGCCGACGCGGGGCAGTTCCACAAGGCCGGCGGCCGCCAGTACAACCAGAACGCGCTGTACTTCGGCGATTGGCGCGCCGACTGGCTCGAGCTCGATCCCGAGTCCTTCGGCCCGGACTCGGTCGGACCATGATGCCCACACCCACCCAGCAATCGGACCGGAGCGGTCGATGATCTCAGAGTGGCTCAACAAACTGCGTGGTCGCGACAAGCCCGGAGCGCGGTTCGTCCGCCTGCCGAGCGCGGGCGAGCAGCTCGAGCGCACCCGCGCCGAGGGGCTTTCCAAGCTCGCCCAGGCCGCCGGTGGCTCCGCGGGCTCGGGCGGCGCGGGCCGCGGCTTCCGCCTTCGCGCTCGCCGTTCGATGAACGATCGCCTCTGGTCGCTGATCTACGCCGTGGGCGACTTCTTCGCCCGCCCGCGCGTCAAGCGTGCCTCGATCGCGCTGATCGTCGCGTTGCTGATCGGCGGGTCGGTCGCCGCGTACTTCATGCTCCGCCCGCGCGCGGTGCCCGATGTCGCGTTCGACGACATCGGCGATGTGATGGACTTCACGCTGCTGACCGCCGACTTCAACGATCTGGAACTCGATGATCGCCTCGCGCTGATCCGCGAACTGATCAAGCGGCTCAAGACGATGGACAGCGGCGACTCGGCGATGCTGGCCGCGTTCGCCGCGGGCATCACGGGCAAGGCCCGCGAACAACTGCAGAAGAACGCCGAGAAGCTCTTCATCGATCTGTGGGACCGCGAGGCAGGCAAGTACGAGGAGATCCCGCAGGCCGACCGCGGCGCGTACCTCGACAACGCGTTCATCGAAATGGTCAAGCTCGCCGAGGACATCTCGGGCTTCTCATCGCCCCGCAGCCCGGTGGAGACCCTCGCCGAAGCCAAGCGCGAAGCCCCGCGGCAGGAGCAGTTCGCGCGGCGCAACGACCGGGGCCTGCAGGGTCCGGGCGCATCGTTCATCTTCGAGACCGTTCAGCGCGGCTCGCAGATCGCCGCGCCGCAGCAGCGCGCCCGCATGGCAAGGTTCTCCCGCGACATGACCCGCCACATCCGCGGGCGAGATCTGGACTCCGGCAAGCCCAAGGACCCGTTCGCGCCCGGCGGCGACAAGCCGGCACTGCCCCCGGTTCCCGAACAGACGGACCCCAACGCGCCCACGGTCGATCTCGCCGCGATCCGCGCGGCCGCCGAGACCGCCAGCGAACGCGACCGCGCGGCCGATGCCGCCGTCGATGCGCGGCTCGAACCCGACGGCACGCTCGTCGTCCAGATCCTCACGCTCACGCAGCGCACCAGCGGCGCGGACCTGGCGCGCCGCACCGCCGAGCACGACGCGATCCGCAGGGATGTTCTCAACGAGGTGCTCCCGCTCGCCCCGCAGCGCGTCATCCGCGTCGATATCGGCCTCGCGGTCGCGCCGGGCTGAACCACAGCCCGCCCTACGCTCGGGCATGAACACTTCGGACCTTGTCCTGATCAGCGTCGGCAACACGCGCACGCGCGTCGCCCGCGCCAAACTCACGCCCGGCGGTACCTCCGGCGCCGCTCGCCCCGCCGCGAGCGCAACCGCTTCTCGCGCCCCCGACGGAACGCAGGGCCCGAAAGTTCATCCGGCGGGCGACAACGCGCTCGAGCCCAGCCGCGCGGCACTGAACACCGACGCCGCGGGCGTCGCGGCGATCATCCGCGACGCCTGCGCGGGCATGAACGCGGACTCGACACGCGTGCTGGTCGCCAGCGTGAACCCCGCGGGTCTTGAAACCGTCGAACGCGCCCTTGACCAGATCGGGCCTTCCGGCACTCGCTTCACGCGCTTGAGCGTCGCCCCCGAGCCCGGCCTGCAGGGGCGTTTCCGCAGCGGCGTGCTCTACGCGCCACTCCAGACCGACCTGCCGCCCCCGATCACCCTGGGCATCGATCGGGCACTGACCGCGCTGGCCGCGTTCGCAAAGTCCGGCGAGGCCTGCGTCGTCATCGATGCCGGCACCGCCATCACCGTCAGCGTTGTCGATGGCTTCGGCGTCTTCCGCGGCGGGGCGATCGCTCCCGGCGTCGCGATGATGCTCCGCAGCCTCGCCACAGGCACCGGCGCACTGCCCGACCTGCTCAAGTTCCCCCTCCCGCCCGTACCAAGCGAACCCGTCGGAACCACAACCCGCGACGCCATGCTTCTCGGATGCGCCGAGGCCGCACGCGGTTTGGCCCATCGCGCCATCGACCGCTTTGCGCTCAGCAACGGCTCGTACCCGCGCGTGATCGCCACCGGAGGAGACGCCGCCCTGCTCTTCGAGCATGACGAACTCGTCGAGCACATCGTCCCCGATCTGATCTTCATCGGCATGGTCGCCGCGTGGCAGATCGTCACCGACGCCGCCGACAACCCCGACGACGAAACGCTCGCGACCCCCGTCGATCGCTCCGCGGCCGATGACGACGATGACGACCTCTGAGCCCAGCGCCGAGCCCCGCGCACTGCTCCTGACCGGCCCGCCGGACGGGCGAAGCGCGATCGCCATCGTCCAGATCAACGCGAATGACGCCGAGATCACCCGCCTGCTCGGCCGCATGCAGGAGCACGCGATCGGCCGCGCTGCAATCGCCGCCCCGGACGACATCGCCCCGATCTCCGTGCGAAGCGTGCTGCGCGATGAGCGCGCCGTCATCGCACGCCCGGCACCCGGCCAGGCCCTGATCATGCTCCACGCCGGCCCCGCGGTCGTCGATGCCTTCATGCACGCGTTGATCGCCCTCGGCGTGCGCATCGAGACCAGCAACGAGCACCGCACGGCACCGTTTGCCGCCGATGCCGCATCGCGCAACTCAGCGCACACGCACGCCATCACGAACCTCGCCCTCCGCCTGTACTCGGAGGCCGAATCGCCGATGGCCGCGGCGATGCTCCTGGCCCTGAGCCTCGCCCACAGCCCGCTGGCGATCAGCACGCTTCTCGCCCAGCCCGATCGCTGGAGCACCCGGGGCGTGCGCGACCCCCGCGACGCCGACACCGCACCCGACGCTGCACCCGACACTGGCCGCGAGCGTGCCCTGGCCCGCCTCATCCGTCCGCCGCTGATCGCCGCGATCGGCCGCGCGAACATCGGCAAGTCCACGCTCCTGAACACGCTGGCCGGCCGCAGCGTCGCCCTGGCGTACGACATGCCCGGCACCACGCGCGACCACGTCGGCGCAACCATCGACCTTGCCGGCCTGGTCGTCCGGTGGCTGGACACGCCCGGCCTCGACGATCCCTCCGCCCCCACCCCCGACCCCGTTCTGGCGATCGCCCGCGAGCGTGCCCTCCGCGCCGCCCACGCGGCCGACCTGCTCGTGCTCTGCGCGGGCGCCGGCGGGACATTCATCATCCCCCCGGGCCTGCCCGCCGCGGGTCAGCAGGTCCTGCGCGTGGGCCTTCGGGCCGATCAGGGCCCGCCCGCCGAGCCCGCGGAGGTTCTGGTCTCCGCCGGCGCGGCCCAACCAACGGGAATCGCCGAACTTTTGGGGCACATCCACGAGCGCTTGGTACCCGGTCGGTGGCTGTCCGAGAACCAGCCCTGGCGCTTCTGGCGGGCGCTGGATGCGACCTATCCTTGACCCCTGAAAGTACCGAACTTTCGCGGGCCGATCGGCACCCTGCTGTATCGCCCCGCGACAACGCCAGCGCCCCGAGAGGATTGCACGCATGAGCCTTGACCGTCGTCAGACTGAGATCGAAATCGGAGCGGGCCAGACCGAAAGCCGCCTGAACCGCGACTTCATCGAGTTCCTCCAGAAGTGGACCGGCCCCGCGCTGATCATCATCGCGCTGGTCGTCGGCTCCATCACCGGCTGGAACTACCTCAAGCGCCAGCGTTCGGCCGCGGAGGCCACCGCCTGGGAGCAGTACAACGCCGCTCTCGACGAGATCCGCACCGGCGGCAATCCCGCCGGCCTGGTCCGCGTCGCCGAGGAGCAGGCCAAGTACCCCGTCGTTTCGCTCCTCGCCCGCATCGCCGCGGGCGACGCCCACCGAATCAGCGCCCTCCGCGGCACGCAGCCCGGCAAGCAACTCAACGCCGACGGCATGCCCGAGAAGCCCGAGGATCTCCTCACCGAAGAGCAGCGCAAGGACCACATCGCGCAGGCCGAAAAACTCTTCGCCGGCGTCGCCGACGAGACCCGCGGCCAGCGCGGTCGCGAAGTGATCTTCATCAACGCAGCCATGGGCCTGGCCGCGATCAAGGAATCCGTCGGCGAGTTCGAGGCCGCACGCCGAATCTACGAAGAAGTCATCCCCGTCGCCCAGAACGCCAAACTCACCGTCCAGGCCGACCTGGCCAAGTCCCGCCTCGACTCCCTCGCCGCCGCCCAGTCCGCCCCGGGCCTCATGGCCCTGGCCGACATCAAGTCCCGCGGCGAGACCATCAAGACCGAGTTCAACCTCACCCCCGAGCAGATCCAGGCCCTTCAGGCGGGCCAGAGCCCCATCATCTCCCCCTCGGGCATGACCCAGGGCGGCCAGCCCGTGCCGGTGCCCACCCCGATTCCCGCGCCCGTTCCCGCTCCGGCACCCGCGCCGGCCCCGGCTCCCGAGGCCCCCAAGCCCTGAGCCGCGGGAGCCTCCCGCGTGAGCGGCAAGAAGCACAATCGCCCCCGTCCCGATCCAGCGCCCAACGCCGACTCCGGCGAGGACTTCCATCGCCCTCGCACCAGCGACCTGATCGCCCCCGGCGGAAAGGTCGATGCCCGCGCCGTCCGCCGACATCTGCAGCAACGCGACCAACTCGCCACCGCACCCGCCTCTCCCGCCGCGACACCCGCGGCCACCCCCGCCACAACTCCGGCTCCGATCGCGCCGCCCTCTCCCGGCGCGCTGATCGAACTCGATGAGGACGCCCCCGCCCTCACCACCGCGCCGACCGGCGCAAGCCCGAGCTCCGATGACGACGCCGATGCCGACGACGAACTCCCGCCCGCCCGCGTCGTCTTCAAACTCAAGCGCGACCTGAACAAGCGCCTCGACAAGTACCTCACCGATCGCATCACCTTCATGAGCCGGGCCAAGCTTCAGGCCCTGATCGAGAACGGCGGCGTGCTCGTCAACACGCGCACCGCCAAGAGCAGCACCAACCTCCGCGCCGGAGACCGCGTGGAGGTCTTCCTGCCCCCGCCTCCCAGCCGGGACCTGCCCGAGCAGGATCTGCCCATCGACGTCCTGTACGAAGACGATCACATGATCGTCGTCAACAAGTCTCCCGACATCATCGTGCACCCGGCGCGCAGCGAACTCTCCGGCACCATGATCAACGCGCTGGCGTACCACTTCCGCCATCGCTCCGCCGGCCACCTCTCCGCCGTCGGCAAGGAGTTCGCGCGTCCCGGCGTCGTCCACCGGCTGGACCGCCAGACCAGCGGCGTCATCGTCTTTGCCAAGAGCGAACAGGCCCACTGGCAACTCGCCCTGCAGTTCGAGCACCGCACCGCCGACAAGCGATACGTCGCCTTCGCGCACGGGCATCTCGAGCCGTCGATCGACGTGATCGACGTGCCGCTCGGCCCCAGCCCCTCGCGTGAGAAGGGCTATCGCGAGAAGCAGGTCGTCCGCCACGATCATCTCGGCAAGCCCGCCGTCACCATCTACCGCGTGCTCGGCATGTACGACTTCGCCGGCTTGCGCCCCGCGCTGGTGCCGCAGCAGACCACGCGTGCACAGGACACCACGCGCGTGAGCCTCGTCGAGGTCGAACTCAAGACCGGTCGCACGCACCAGATCCGCGTGCACCTCCAGCATCGCGGCCATCCGCTGCTGGCCGACGACATGTACGGCGGCCGCGCCCTTCCCGGCCCTCACGAGCCGCGCGTCCAGCGCGTCGCCCTGCACGCCGCACGCCTGGCTATCCGCCATCCGATCTCCGGCGAGCCGATGGTCTTTGTCGCCCCGCTCGCCGGCGACCTGCGCGCCCTGCTCACCGCCCTGCGCACGCAGCCCACCGGCCGCATCGAGCCCGAGCACGTCCCCGGCTCACTGCTGAGCATCGACGCCCTGCTCAAGGGCTGACCGCCGCGGCACACACTCGGCGCACACCCCTCTGACCCCATCTGACGCGCGCATCACCCTTCGCGTACGCTGCGCGTGCCCGGCCCATCACCGCGCAAGCACCCACCGAGCACACCCATGACCCCGCACGCCCGCACGCAATCCCCAGGCCTCTCCCGCCTCCTGCCCGGCATCATGCTCGGCTTTCTCGCCGCGCTGGGCGCAGGCTGCGAGAGCGCCACCCGCCCCGGCGACTCCGATGCGCTCCGCGGCGTCACCGCCACGCCCCCCACCCCCGCCGACATCGCCGGCACATACATCGCCGTCATCTGCGACGCCGACATGGGCGCAACCGCCTTCGCCGACGGCGTGCTCGCGCGCCGAAGCGAGTCCGACCGTGACATGTTCGCGCTCGTCCGCCTTCCGCTGGCCCCGCGCCCGGGACAGGAGCAGCGCTGGTCCACCGGCTTTGTGTCGCTGGAGGTCAGCAACTCCGTCATCGGCTCGCCCACCAGCCTCGCCATCACCCGCGACGGCAAGACCGCGTACGTCGCCGAGAGCCGCGGCCCCGCCGGGCCCGGCGCTCGCACGATGCGCGACCTGGCCGCAGGCTCACGCGTGAGCATCATCGACCTGTCCAACCCCGCTCAGCCGAAGGTCACCGGCCGGATCGATGTCGGCGGCCAGCCCACATCCGTCGATGTTCATCCCTCCGGCAGGTTCGTCGCCATCGCGCGTGTCGGCGGTGGCCAGAGCCTGGTCATCGTGCCCATCACCCCCGATGGCCAGCCCGGCGCGATCCTGACCTGGTCGCTCCCGGCCATCGACCCCGACCCGGACATCATCGCCGACAAGGGCCTCGGCAAGGTCTCCAGCGTCGTCTGGCACCCCGACGGCCGGCACTTGGCCGTAACCGTCCCCAGCGCTGATCGCGTCGTGTTCTACGAGTTCACGCCCGATGGAAACGACGGCGCGCCGGGCATCGCGCTCTGGGGCCAGCCCGTCCCCACCGGCCCCCACCCGCTCAGCGGCCAGTTCACACCCGATGGTAAGGACTTCATCACCACCGACCTGCACTGGGGTCCGAACGTCGACGGCTACCTCGTCGGCGCGCCGCAAGGCTCGCTCAGCGTCATCCGCCTCGCCTCCGTCCCCGCGGGCGACGCCGTCAAGCACGAACTCATCTCATCCGCCACCGTGGGCATCTCGCCCGAGGGCCTGGCCATCAGCCCCGATGGCCGATGGGTCGTCACCGCGAACCTCAAGCGTGCCATGCTCCCCGATGGCGATCCGCGCATGACCCCCGGCGGCTCGCTCTCGCTGCTCGGCAGAGATCCCGCCACCGGAACGCTCACCACCCACGCCGAAATTCCCATCAGCGGCATGCCCGAGGGCATCGCTTTCGACACCGCCGGACGCCACATCATCGTCCCGCAGTTCCGAACCTTCGACCCCGGCGCGGTCGACGGTGAACTGGCGTTCTTCAAGCTCGTTCCCGCGGGTGTGACATCACCGGACGCCGGCCCGACCCTCATCCCCGCCAACTTCACCGTCGGCGTCGGAATCGGCCCGCACGGCGTGCTGGCGCGGTAACGCGATCGCGCGGAACATCCGGCACGACCGCGGCCCGACCGCTCTCCCGGCTCAGTTCTCTCCGCCGAGTTCGATCACCCAAACCGTCCGCGCGGGAATCGACGCGCCGGGCTTGTACTTGTCGAACGCGCCGTTCTCTTCCACCTTCAGCGCCGACATCGCGGGCGCTCGAACCATCGACCGCTCCCGCGCCGCCAGCGCATCCTTCGTGCCCGCCGCGATCGCATCGCCCGGCAGCCTGCCGCTCAGCCCGTACGCGCTCACAGGCTTGTCGCTCACGTTCGCGACCACGAGCATCGTCTGCTCCTTGGTGTGCCGCAGGAACGCCAGCACGCTCTCGCTGCCGGTGCTCACCGGCGTGTACTCGCCGATGCTCAGCGCCGGGCTGGCGATGCGCATATGCGTGAACCGCCGATACGTGCTCAGCAGCGAAGTCTCGTTCTTGTCCTGAGCCTGCACGCTGATCTGCCGCGTGTTCTCGTTGGGCGCTTGCCACGGCTTGCCCTTGGTAAAGCCCGCCCGAGCCGCGTCATTGGTCCACTGCATCGGCGTGCGGATCTTCTCATCCGGCTTCGGACCGGTCATGCCGATCTCCTCGCCGTAGTAGATGAACGGCACCCCCGGCAACGTCAGCAGCAGGCCCGCGGCCAGCTTCGCCTTGGCAAAGTCCGGTGCCGCGTTGCCCTTGCCGCCGGTCAACTGCGTCATGGTCCGCGGCTGATCGTGGTTGGCCAGAAACGTCGAGAACGAGTGCCGCGGGAACCACCGCAGCGTGCGGTCCATCTGCGAGGCCAGCGCCGTCGCCCTGCCCGTGTTCACCGCCTCGAGCATCTTGCCCGCGAGGTCGAACTCGAACGTGCTGTCGAGCTGATCGCCCACATACGCCGCCGCCTCCGGCGTGCTCGCCCACACCTCGCCCACCGTGAACGCCTGGGCGTTCTCCGCCTTGTACGCCGTGCGGAAACTCCGGAGCCACTCGTGCGTCGCCGGCGTGTTCTCCTGCGTCTGGCCGTCCTCGATCAGATGCCGGATCGCGTCGAGCCGGAAGCCGTCCACCTGCATCTCGCGCAGCCACCACCGCGTCATGTCGATCATCGCCGTGCTCGCCGCGGCGTTGCGATAGTTCACATCCGGCATCCGCGACGAAAAAATGCCGTAGTAGTACCGCGTCCGCCCATCGGCGAGCTTCACCGGGTGCCAGACTTCCTGGTTCCACGGACCCTTCCACTCCGGCTTGCTGTCACGCCAGATGAACCAGTCGTGCTTCTCGCTCCCGGGCTCGATCGCCCCCTGGAACCACGGGTGCTTGTCCGCGCAGTGATTGAGCACAAGGTCGATCGTCACGCGGATCCCGCGCCGGCGGCACTCATCCATGAACCGCTTGAAGTCGTCGTTGGTCCCGTACTCCGGGTTGATCGTGTAGTAGTCCGTCGTGTCGTAGCCGTGGTACGTCGGCGACGCCGTGATCGGCATCAGCCACAACCCGGTGATGCCAAGGTCCGTCGTCGTGTTCGGGTCCCCATCATTGAGATAATCCAGCCGCTCGATGATGCCCTGAAAGTCGCCGATGCCGTCGTTGGCCAGCGGCCCCGTCGTCGAGTCGGCAAACGAGCGCACAAAGATCTGATAGAACACGCCCCGGTTCCACCACTGCGGCTCGACCTGCATCGGCGGCACGCTCGGAGCATCCGCCTGCGTCCGGCGCGCGGCATCCGGGTTCACCGTCGCCTGCCCCATCGCCGTCCCCGCACACGCGAGCATCGCCAGCGCGACCGCGCCCGCACACGCCGCGACCGCCACTCCACGCCCCGAACGCACACGCTCATTCGCCATGTCTATCGCTCCTCATGCCCCAATGCCCGAATCATCACGTCCGCACTGTTCCGACCTGTCGCCTACGGATCGCCCGCCGAACGCAAAGCACCGCGCTCAGCGTGGCACCTCAAACTGCCCCGGCCTTCCGGGAGATATCGGCGCCCGCCCCGGCTGCTCGTGCGCCTTGGGAGCATCGGGCTTCTTCTGATCCCCCGCACCGCCATCACCCGCCGCGGCCGCCGCCGAGCCCGTCACCGCCGGAGCACCGCCCGCACCACCGGAGTTCGGCGTCGCCGGGTGATAGGTCAGCACCGGCTCATCCGCACCACCGCTCGACCCACCGCCGCTCCGCGCCGGCTCGAACACACCCATCTGCCAGGCCAGCAGCACCGCCGCCAGCGCCAGCATCACCACCGCCGAAACCGCCAGCCCCGTCTGCGAGCCCTGGGCCTTCTTGGGCGTGGACTTCTCGCCCGACTTGGGTTTCTCCGGCGGCAGGTTCAGCCCTTGCGTCAGACTGTCCATGTGTGTCCCCTGAACATCAATCGTCCCCCACAAAGCCCCGAGTCTCAGCCGACATCGCGCTTCTGGAACAGCATCACCGCGAGCGAGAGGAACGCGCCGATCTGCACCGCCGCGTACGTCAGCACCAGCACAAGGTGCGACCACGGCACCGGCTGGTTCTGGCTCACCGCATCCAGCAGCCAGAAGAACTGCAAGTTGGGCACCAGGCCCCAGATCCCGGCCGCGCCGAGATTCCGCTTCGGCGGCGCATCGAAGATGAAGTCCCCTTCACGCGGCGCACGCTCGACCGCCACACCGCCGCCGACGTTCCGAACGTTCAGCGTCAGCTCCTCCCGGTTGTACGCCGTGATCACCAGCGCGCCCGGAGTCTCGCGGAGCATCATCGCATCGTCGTTGATCGAGCCAGCCCACGCCTCAAACCGCGGCACCGCCATGCCAAAGCCGTTGGGATTCGGCCCGTACCACAGCGGCCCGCCCACACTGATCTCGTTCGACGGCCCGCTCTTGAGCGAGATCGTGTACTCGTCGCCCGGATTCTTCAGCCCCTCGAACCGCGGCGTCGTCGGCTTGGCCGATGCGACCACCGCGATGGAGTTGTTGTCCCACGCAAACCGCCCGACCATCACGTTGCTCAGCAGCCCGAACACCAGCACGCCGATGCACACCACGATCGTCATCACCTGCCCGAGCCGCGTGCTCGCCGCCACCGCCACGCTCGTCAGCACCGCCAGCGCCAGCGACATGCACGCCGTCGCCGTCAGAATCTGCGGCTGGAACCCCTCGCTCATGCTCTCCACGCCCCAGGTCCGTCCGAAGTTCAGGCTC
>ERZ1066130.15-NODE-15-length-112647-cov-16.807526_pt1 | contig 112647 bp, 89 predicted proteins | sample MGYA00382777_ERZ1066130 | MGnify/ENA primary metagenome ERZ1066130 (study PRJEB33369, sample SAMEA5778360) | biofilm metagenome | biome: Industrial cooling water; feature: Water cooling tower basin; material: Biofilm | place: United Arab Emirates | collected...
GTGCCAGACACACGTCCGGCTGCCCGTCTTCTCGCCGGAGCTCGTAGTGGAGCATACAAAGCTCATCGTCGACGCGACCGAGGCACTTGACCATGAAGTTACCCCAGCCGTCATTCTGAATGCCGAACTCCGCGTTCACTATTCTCGCTCCCATCGCAGGGGTGAACCTCTCGCCACACGCTCGCACACCCCCCTCAGTCCGTCTCCACCAGCCCCGTCGGCCCCTCCGGCGGCGGCCCCGCGATGAACTCAAGGTCGCCCTCGGCGATCAGCCCCTCGATAAACGCGGGGACCACGCCCGGCTCGTTCAAGTCGAACCGCCACCCCTCGCGTTCAAGCCCGCGCAGTTCGGCGAGGTACGCGGCATCGCTCCGCCAGCGGTCCTCATCGATGTACCGCACAACCCAGAACTTGGCCTTGCCCGGCCCGACATCCCACGACGCGTCGGCACGCCTTTCGTAGAACGGAGGGAAGCAATGCACGCGCCGGCCGCGATGGCGGACAGTCGGGAAGGTCTCAACAGGGTCCCCGACGAAAACAGAGCATCCCCAATACCGCTCGCCCAGAGGGGGCTGGTACCAGTTGTTTCGACGGTAGTACGGCTCTTGGTTCGCAACTCTGCGGCTTGCCGTCGACGATCGTTCGAACTCTGCACGGAGGCTCCCGTACCAGGGACCGAATCGCATTCCACAACTTGTTGAAATCAGGCTCCGGAAGCACTCGCCCCACGCCCCGTGAATACGCGCAATGCAAGAGGGATTCAGTGCGAGCGATCCAAGCTCGCGTGGAGCAGGACGATCGAATGAAACCGCGGCGATGCTCTCCGTGAATCCGCGGTGCGTGTCGGCCGACGGCTCCGTGGAGGAGCTCTTCTCCCAGGGGATGTACCGCCGGCCGAAGGCCTTGCGGTGCAGATATCTTCGGCCTACTCGCGTGCTGTGAATGGGTTGCTCCCCGCCAAACGCCGTCTCCGAAGTCGGGAAGAGCGGGCCTTCAAAGGGGGGAAAGGGCTCAAGCCGGACATCTGCGACATCGACTTCACCGGTTGCAGATACAACACAGTTACGATCCGTCTCGAGTTCCCAGTTCCAAGCCTCCAAGAGTTCCAGCGGCGGCGCATACCCATCACGATCATCGGTCACCACGAGACTCAGCGACCACGAGCTTCCATGGTCGGCATCGTGTCGCATACGCATGTCGATGCACCGGACGATGTACTGTGAGCGGAGAAGCACATATGGATAGAACTCGACCCCTGAACGATCGAGCAGTGCGCAGGACCAGACCCGCATACTCGGGGGCACCTCGCAATGACTCAAACTACTGAACCTTGTCAATGGACACCGCGTCCGCACGCCCGCTCGGAGGGCCTTGGCGCGGACAACACGCGCCCACGGACCAGATTGAAGTCTGTAGAACGCTCCGAAAGGCTCATAGACCGCAATTCCCAGTTCGGCACCGACTCGAACCAGAGCCTTGTCACCACCAAACTCGGTAACTCCTTTGGTCGCATCCATCAAAACTGCTCCCAAGTGACGGCCCCAAGCGCGCGGCCATTGACCGTCATTGTTGCCGCGACTAGCCGGGGGTGCAGCATCGGTTGGCTTCTCTGTTGTGGACCCGCATCTCGGTCATCCGGCTGGCGCCGAGCCCGCGCGCTCTTCGTTGGCCGCTCGATCAATGCGCAACCTGATTCCGTTCGCGGCCCCATCCCCACCCGCTCCACACCCCCGCGACCACCCCCGCGCCCACCCAGGCTCGACGCCTCGCCACCTCCCCGTTGGAATCGGAGATACTCGCGGAGTGCCGACCTCCCCGATAGCCGCAGGCCGCTGGCCTCCCCCCTCCGCACTAATTCAAATCAAACGCGAAGAAGATCGCCGTAAAGATCAGGTCCGCGATCACGATCGCCACCACCGACTGCACCACCGTGCTCGTCGTCGCCTTGCCCACGCCCGCGGCACCGCCGGTCACGCGCAGGCCGTTCGTGCACGCGATCAGCCCGATCAGCCCGCCGAACACGAACGACTTGGCAAACCCCGTCATGAAGTCGATCAACTTCGCCTGCGAAAGCAGGTTGTCCCAGAACACGATCGACGGAATGCCCAGCGCCACCGCCGCGATGAACATCCCCGCGCCGATCGCCATGATGTTGCTGTACACCGCCAGCACCGCCATCGAGATCACCGATGCCAGCACCCGCGGCACGACCAGGAACCGGATCGGGTTGAGCGCCTGCGCCTCGAGCGCCTCGATCTCCTCGCCCACCACCATCGTTCCCAGTTCCGCCGCGATCGCCGCGCCGGCGAAGCCCGTCATCACGATCGCCGCGATCAGCGGGCCGAGCTCGCGCAGCACCGCCACGCCCACGATGTTCGCCACCACCTGCTTCTGTCCGAACTCATCCAGCGGCGGGGCCATCTGCAAAACAAGAATCAGCCCCACGCACCCCGACACCAGCCCCACAATGAACATCGCCCGCGCACCGACACGCACAATCTGCGAATACAATGCCGGCCACCCCAGCCGCACCTTCGGCTTGGTCATCGCCCGCCAGATCCACGTCAGCGTCTCGTACAGCAGAATCGACACATGCCCGACGTGCGTCACCGAGTTCACGAAGAACTCGCTGGTCCGCAGCATCGGCTCGAACAGCGGCCCCAGCAGCCGATGAACCACGCCGCGACCCTGGTCCGCCGCCTCCGCGGCCGCCCCGGCCTGGCCGTCGTTCGGGTTGTTCGTATCCGGGGTCACAGCCATGGTTCGCTCGCAGCCTGCTCGCTATCAGAGCATAGCGACCACGCCGCCGCGGCATCGCTCGTCACACCCGCGCTCAGTGCCCGCTCGTCGCCCGGGGCTGGATCTTCGCCACGATCTCCGGCGTCGCGCCGTCCCCCTGCGCCGCGGCCATCCGCACGCTCGGCCCGCCCGCAGGCCCCGATGCACCCGCGCCGCCACCCGAAACGCCCATCGAACCGCCCGCCGTCCCAGTCGCCGCGGCACTGCCCGCCGCCGCGGCCGCCGTCGTCTCATCGGCGATCTGGTTGGCGATCTCGCGCCGGTTCACCTGCACGTCCTTGGGAAAGTCAAAGGCGATCCGCACCCGGTCACCCCGGATGGTCGCGATCCGCACCACGCCGATGGGGTTGCGCGGATCTCCGATGACGACCTCTTCACCTTCTCGACGTGTGAATACCAGCATGTCGGTCGGACCTCCTGTCCCCGCAATCGCCATCCGCATCCGCCCGGCAGTTCCGCCGAGCACCCGCGACTGGCCTGACCTGCCGAGACGAACCACCAGTCGTCGCCCACGACGACCCGAGCGTGCACATCGCCGTACGACGCGGCGCTCCATCCACTATACCACGCACCGCCGGATCCAAAACCGCCTCGACCAAAATCGCGCGACTTTCGGTGCTCGCCCGGTCACCCGTTCCCCGCAGCATCCGCCCGCTTGCACCAATCCTGCGCCCATCGGCCGCGATTGCGCCGCCATCAGCCCCGAACAGACGGCCATGCTCCGATAATCCACGACTTGTACACGCACCACCCGCCGCCGCGCTCAGCGCGTCGCCTCTTCGACCTTCCGGACCTCCGGCACATGCTCGCGAAGGTTGCGCTCGATGCCCAGCCGAAGCGTCGCCGACGATGACGGGCACCCCACGCACGCGCCGTGGAATCGGATCCGCACGATGCCATCCTGGGTGATCTCGGCCAGTTCGATGTCGCCGCCATCGGCCTGAACCGCGGGCCGAATCACACTCAGAACACGCGAAACCCGCTCGATCACCGACAACCCGCCGCCGAGTGCCGCGCCGTTCCCGGCACCGCCGCCCTGTGAACCGTTGCCGGCACCGCCGTTGTGGCTGTGCTGGGTCAGGGGAACAAATCCGCCGGAGGTGTTGGGGTGTGTCGACATGATCTATGGGCTCACATCACGCTTGAACCGCGCCGGCGAAAAACAGCCGGAACGATCAGCGTAATCCTCAGATCGACGCGTGTGCACGCCGCGGGCGCGATCATGCCCACTTTTCCCGATATCGGGCGGCAGATTCGCGGCTCAATCTGCGGGCTCCCCCGAGAATTTATGCCCGCCTCGCGCCCGCTCGACCACGGTCGCCCGCGCTTCACAGCGGCGAAACATCGCCCGTGTGCAGTTCAATCTCGTAGCCATCCGGGTCCAGAAACTTCCACGGCCCCGCCGCGGCTTCCGCCGAGCCCGCGCTCGGCGCCGTCCCGATCCACTTGACGCTCGGCAGCGACTCGAGCGGCGGCATCGCCCGCACCCGCAGGGCGATCCGCAGCAGCGAGCCCGGCTGCGTCCCGCCGACACGCTTGCCGAAGGCCTGACGCAGGAAGATCTGCGTGCCGGGCATCCGCGGCGAGGTCATCAGCCGCTGCTCAAAGATCAGCCCGACGCGGTCGCTCCGCACCACGCTGGCCCCGAGCAGCCGAGCGTAAAACGCCGACGACACATCAAGGTCCGTCACGTCCAGGCACAGGGTCATCACGATCGCATCGCGGTCGGCATCGGGCATAGCCGTGAGTTTAGCGTCATCGCTGGCCATCAACCGCCGATGCCTCGCCGATGATCGCGACCCTGCGAACCGGTTGCCCCGGCCCGCCGCGGAGCATAAAGTCTGCCCGTCTGGTCGCATAGCTCAGTTGGCTAGAGCACAGTCCTCACACGACTGGGGTCACAGGTTCAAGTCCTGTTGCGACCACTTGCGGGAATGGGCCAAAGGCCCGCGGCGTTGGCCAAGCGGCTTTGGCCAAACGGCCGCCGCGCTTCAGGGGCTGGGATCACATCAATACACACGAGTCTCCGGCGACTGCGTTCGCCAGGCGGGTTGTCGCATTCCCGAGGGTGTCTGGTCGCGCCCCCGCCCGCGATGCGCGCAAACGCGACATTTTTCTGTACCTCTGAATGAACTGACAGCAGCCTGTCAGCACGAGCGCCACTCCTCATCGCGCGGGGCTTGTCAGGGTTTGCGGAGCGCGCCACACTCTCGGCGTGTTCCCGCGCGGCGTTGGTGCATCGCCGGGCGCACGCACAGGAGCGAGCCATGATGATCACCGCCGACACGACCGCGAACGTGATGACGACCGCCGAGCAGCACGCCGCGCGAGACGCTCAGTACAACGCGCGGCTGGCCGACCTGCAGGCCCGCGCGCTGGCGTACATGGAGTTCCTGCTGACCGCCAGCGAAGAGGAGGTGACCTCCGCCGCGGCGCGCGTCCGCAAGTCCGCGGCGAGCCTGGTGCTGCGGCTCAAGCCGCGGGTGATCGAGGCGACCGCGCCCGCGTCGGCGCCGGCACCCGCACCGGCACCGGTGGCGGCAGAGAACATTGCATCGTCCGCCGAGCGCGATGCGCCCGCGGCGGGTGTGGCGCAGCGATCGCATCGATCGCCGCGGCTTCACGCACCGGGCGGCACCGCGCCCGCGCGGCAGGATCGCTTCATCGAGCAACGGTCGGCTACTCCGCCCGAGCGTCATCCGCTTGCGCCCGACGTTGAAGAAATCTGCGCGCCGCGGCGTTCGGGCAGAGTGTGATCGCGCGGCCGAGCAGCGCGGTCGCGGCTGGCTACCATGAGTCGTACGCCGAGAGGGAGTTCGGACAAGGCGATACTATTTTCTTCAGTCCGAACGGAGCATGGGGCTCTCCCCAGTGAAATTGCCCCCGTGCTCGCCGCGAGCTCGGGCTCTGACGGTGAGCCGAGCCGTTTGGTGGTCGAGAGTCTATCGCTCAAGGATCGAGAAAGCCGACGCATGCCCGCATCACAGCACGTCCCCGGGATTCACGACTGGACATCGTTCCGTGTCAACGCGGTGATGGCGATGACGCCCGAGCACGTCGCGGATATCTTCCTGTATCCGATCGCGGTTGAGTTTGATCTTGTCAACGAAGGACTCTCCGGAGCGAGGATTGCGAATCCGATCACCAAAACAACTTTTGAGTTTCGGGATCATCTTGAACTCACGATGTGCTCGGCGATGAACAAGCGGGAGTATGTCCTGCCCCATCATCTGGTCAGCGCGTGCGTACTCATGGAATCATTCACGTTGGGGCCGCCCGCGAGTATCTATGAAAACATCCACTTCTGCGGCCTGATGCTGGTCACGCTGCGGGACCACTTCGGCCTCGGCGGCAAGCCGCCGAGGCCGCGCGACGCGGAGGACGAGGAACTTGTTCCCGAGCAGTTTCGCCCTCTGGCCAAGACTTCGCTGGTTCGGCCGCCCAAGCCGTCGGCCGCCGCGCCGGCGCTGCGGTGCCTGGTGCCGGTGACTCGAGAGGCGTTCGATCGCGAGGTGCTCGAAGTCAGCGCGCAGATCATCGAACTCTTCGATCAGCGGCCGCGCGACCGTGCAGCGGCTTCTGCGGTCCTTGATCGCACGCGAGCCTTGGTGCGCACGCAGTCGGAGCGGAGTGGCTTCTCCGATGTTGAGTTCTGGCCTTGGATTCTTGAAGATCTCGCCGAATTGCAATGATGTCGCGTTGCGGCTCAGGGCTTCTTCGACCGCGTGCGCGGCGTGATGGCCTTGGCGGCCTTTGTGGGCACGGCTTTCGGCGCGGCGGCAGGCTTGCCGCCGAGTTCGGCCTCCGTCGCACCCGGGCTCAAGCGAACTTCCCGCCGCAGCCACTTGTGCAGCGTGTCGTGGTCGAGGGTGTTGACGACGCGGCCCGCCGGTGCGCCGGCGCGGCGGGCGGTCATCACGCCGAAGCGGAGGTTGTCGTAGTCGCCGGGCGAGTGCACATCGCAGTTGATCGCGAGCATGCAGCCGAGTTCGATCGCGCGGCGGGCGTGGGTGTCGCGGAGGTCGAGGCGCATCCAATGGGCGTTGATCTCCATGGCGACATCGTGCTCCGCCGCGGCGGCGAAGAGTTCATCCATCGCGGGCTCGAGGCCCTGTCGGCGGAGGACCAGACGGCCCGTAGGGTGGCCCAGGATGCGCGTGGCCGGATGTTGGATGGCTTTGAGCAGCCTTGCCGTCGCGGTGGCGGGGTCTTGTGAGAGTGCCGCGTGTGGGCTGGCGACGACGATGTCCAATTGCGCGAGCAGGTCGTCGTCGTAATCCAGCGAGCCGTCGGCGAGGATGTCGACCTCGCTGCCGGCGAGGATGGTGATGCCGTCGATTTGCTGCCGCGCGGCGTGGATGGCCTTGATGTGTTCGCGCAGGCGGCCCGAATCGAGGCCGCGGGCGATGGTGCTGGAGCGCGAGTGATCGGTGACGGCGATGGTGTGGAAGCCGCGGGCCTTGGCGCGGGTGGCCAGTTCGATGATGCTCAGCACGCCGTCGCTGGCGGTGGTGTGGGCGTGGAGTTCGGCGCGGATGTGGGGGACGTCGACCAGTTCGGCGATCTGCCGCGGTGCGACATGCGATGCAACATCACCCTGGCCTTCGCGCAGTTCGGGCGGGATCCATGGCAGGCCGAGTTTGGCGAAGACCTCCTGCTCGGTCCGGGCCGCGACGGGGCGCACGCCGCGGGATTGCGGCGGCTCGGTGCTGGCGGAATCCTCGGGAAACAGGCCGTACTCGTTGAGCGTCAGGCCCATGCTCAGGGCGCGCTGGCGCATGGCGACGTTGTGTTCCTTGCTGCCGGTGAAGTACATCAGCGCGGCGCCGAAGGCATCGGGGTGCACGATGCGCAGGTCGACCTGGACCGTCTGCCCGCCGCCCGCGGCGTCGGCGGACTGCCCGTCGTCCCAGCGGGCATCGCGCGCCACCGCGACGCGGACGCTGCTCTTGCTCTCGCCCGCCGCCAGCACGGTGGTCACGCCGGGCATCGTGCGGAACGCCTCGCCCGCGGCCCTGGCGGCGGCGGGGTCGCCGGTGGCGACGAGCACATCGATGTCGCCGACAGTCTCGCGTCCGCGGCGTAGCGAGCCGGCGTACGCCGCGTCGGCAACGCCGGGGATCGACTTCATCAGACCGACCAGCGACTCGGCGATCACGCTCGCCGGGCCGATGTGCAGGCGACGATCGGCCTCGCCGAGAAGGTCCAGCGATGCGGCGATCTTGTCCACGGCCTTCTGGCCCATGCGCGGCAGCGAACGCAGCGAACCGTCGGCGATCTTCGCCTTGAGCGACGCAACATCCACGATGCCCAGTTCGGTCCACATCGCCCGGACGGTCTTGGGCCCAAGCCCCGGCACGCGGAGCAGTTCCAGCAGGCCCTGCGGCACGCGCGCGGCCAGTTCATCCCCCTCGGCGATCCGGCCCGTGCGGACGAACTCGATGATCTTGTCGGCCATCTTGGCACCGATGCCGTCGATCTCCATCAGCCGCGCCTTGGCGGTGTCGCCCGCGGCGTTCTCGCGAACGATCGCGTGCAGATCGGCGGGCCAGTCCTCGATCGCGCGCGAGGCGCGGGCGTGGGCGGAGGAGCGGAAGCTGTCCTCGCCGAGCAGGTCGAGCATCTGGGCCATGAGCGCGAGTCGGCGGGCGATGGCGGCGTTGGAACTCACGGCGAACTCCTTCGCGTGCCGCGGCTCAGCGCTTGGCCTCGGGGCAGAGCAGCAGCTTGACGCGGCCCGGGGTGTGGCCGTGCTCGTCGAAGATCGCGACCTCGTTGCTCTGGCCGGGGCGGATGAACGCCTCGGGGATGAGCAGGTCGATCTGCGGCCCGACGTCGTGACCCTTGGCGTCGGCGGTGAAGTAGCGGCCGATGTGGCGGCCGTTGACGTACACCTGACCCTTGGTCATGCCGGCCATGTGCAGCAGCAGCGGCTCGCGGTGCGTGCCGCTGTTGAAGGTTCCCTTGAACCACGCCGGGCCGGGCTGGCGGCCGGCGCTGCGGAGCGGGCGGAAGGCCTCATCGCCGGGGCGTTCCCACTTGGCGAATGCCCACTCGGCCTCGTCGGTCAGGACGTTTGTCACATCGAGGAACTCGAGGGCGTCCTGCAGTTGCGTGATCGCGGCCTGCGCGTCGCCGAGGATGGCGAGCTCCAGGACGTTGGCCCCCTTGGCCATGTCGTCGGGGAGCATGAGGATGTTGCCGGGGCCGGCGGCATCGAAGAAGCGGACCGGCGTGGAGTTGAGCAGGATCACGCCGCGGATCGTGGAGTTCTTCGGCAGGTTTATGCGGACCAGCAGCGGGTTCTTGCGCTTGCCGTTCCATTCCCACGCGACGCGGAGCGGGTCGGTCAGGTCCTGCTCGTGGACTTCCATCAGCGGTGAGCGGACGGTGAGCGGGGCGACGGGGTCGGCCTTGCGGAGCACGGGCTTGTGGAACTTGGCGGGTTTGACCTCGAGCAGGTGGCCGAAGGCGCCCTTGGGCTCGCCCAGGTGCTGGCCCTCGGCGAAGCGGCCGAAGTTCTCGGCGAGCACGACGAGGGTCTGGTCCTTCTTCTTGAGGTTCAGTGCCGCGTCGTGGCTCGCGCCGGGCCCGACACCCAGGACGCCGGCGTCGTGGGCATCCAGGAACAGGTGCAGACGGTCGGCGCTGTCGGGCCATGCGACATCGGTCCGGCCTGCGGAGCGCGGGCGGATGGACAGGCGGTACCAGCCGTATCCCGTGGCCGCGCCGAGGCGGTTGAGGTCGGTCGGGCCGGAGATGCTGGCGAAGCGTGCGCTGGTGCCGTCGATGTAATCATCCAGCGGCGCGCAGGTCCAGGCATCGAACGCCGGGGCCTGATGCGAGCGGGGCGGGGGCTGGAGATGCAGCTTGGGCATCGGCGGCGGGGGCGGCGGCGGCGCGGGCTCGACCATCGGCGCCGGCGCGGGGCGCGACTTGCCCTTGGCGGGCTTGGCGGCTGCGCCTGCGGCGGGGGCCTTGGCCGCGGCGGCCGCGGTGCGGGCGTTGTGAACGGCGATGGGCTTTCGCGGCTTGGCCGCGGCGGGGGGCGTGCCGGTGTGCTTGCGCTTGGATGAGCCGCCGGCCAGTTCGTGGATCATGGTCGTGACCAGGCCGTCGGCGCCGATGCGCGTGACCTCCTGATCGGCCGTGTGCACGACCGCCTCGCCCGCGGGCGTGACGGCGTCGGCGTTGATGAACACCGCGTCGTCGGTCACCTGCACGCTGGGCAGGTCATCGTCGGCGACGATGACGATGGTCATCGACTCGTGCTCGATGATCTCCGGCGTGCCGTCGGCGGGAACGGTGGCCTCCAGCGGAGAGCCGTTGATGCTCATGCGCACCGGCGTGTTGCGCGGGCCGGCGACGACGAAGGCCTTGCCGACGAGCGCGAAGGCGGAGAGGTTGCAATAGTCCAGTTGCGCCCGGCCTGCCAGGCGGACATCGACGAGCACCCAGCAGACGGGGTCTTCGCCGGTGTAGACCGGGATCTGCTCGCCGTTGGGCAGCAGCAGGCGGACGGGGCGGTTGGTGTCGCGCGAGGCCTTGCCGGACTTCTCGGGGCGCTCGCCGCGGAAGACGAAGACGACCGAACCCTGCGAGCCGCCGGCGTGAACGACGACGGGGCCGGAGTCGGCGTTATCGCCGGCTTCCTCGGACGGGAGCATGGTGACGAGCTGACGCTTGGGGTCCAGGTGCGCCAGCACGCGCCCGAACGAGCGGGCGAACATCGCCACGCGCCGGAGCGGCTCGCGCAGCGGGCCGGGGCGCCCCGCGGCGTCGATCGGCGCGCCGCAGTCGTGGCTGGTGCAGAGGAAGCGGGCCGGGGCATTGCCCAGGCGGCCGGCGGAGAAGCCGAAGCTCGTGCCGCCGAACATGGGCTCGATATTGAACTGAGCGCCCGCGGCGAGGACCTCGGCCAGTCGGCGTTGGAGCTGCGACGGGCTCATCGATGCGCCGTTGAGCTCCGGCTGGCGGACGGGCTCGCCCCAGACCTGCGGGGAGCCGACGCGGAACTCGCCGACGATGCGGGGCTGGCTCGGGCGGACGGAGGCGAGCTGGCGGAGATTCGAGAGCATGTTGGTGCTCCCGCTCCAGCACTCGATCTCTCCCTCGACGCCCTGCCAGAGGTCGTTGCCGTTGAGGATCGGAACCTCAAAGCCCGCCTCGCGAATGTAACGATCGAGTTCGCCAAGATAATCTTCGGCCAGTTCGTCAGCGCCGCAGGTCCAGCCCTGCTCGTTCTGGACAAGGACGATCGGCCCGGCGACCAAAGCGGTGGCCTGCAGGTCGCGGAGCTGCTTGCTCAGGGCGGTGAAGAAGCGGCTGGTGGCCTCGAGGAAGGCGGTGTTGGCCGTGCGGAGCGCGGCGTCCTTGAGGGTGAGCAGCCACGGGGGCAGGCCGCCCATGTCGTAGCCGCCGCCGATGTACGGGCCCATGCGGAGGATGGCGTACATGCCGGCCTGGCCGACGAGCTCGACAAAGTACTTCAGGTCGTTGTCGCCGGTAAAGTCGAACTGCCCCGGCCGCGGCTCGTGGCGCGCCCAGACCACCGGAATGGTGATAGCGTTCAGGCCCGAGAGTTTGCAGGTGTTGATCAGGTCCGCCCACTGCTCGCGCGGAGTGCGGGCCATGTGGACGGTGCCAGAGACGAGCCAGATGCGCCGGCCGTCGATCATGAAGCTTTGACCGTCGTAGGTGATCGCCGCCATGGTTGGTGGGCTCCCGGTTTTGGGGGATGCAGGGCGGCGAAAACTTGACACAAACCGAACGCCGCGACTCCGCAGGAGCGGTCGGGGCCACGATGTGCGGCCTCAACGGATGAACGATAGGTAAACGAGGGCCGGTAAGCAACGCCGGGCGCGGATCCCGCTACACTCGCACCAAGCGCGACAGGAGCAATATCCGTGCGAAATCCGAACAAGCGGGGGCAATTTCACCCGATCCGGGCGGTTGGAGTCTCCGCCATGGGGCTTTGGCTGTGTGCGGGCGGGTGTGTGCGCGGGCTGGAAGATGTGGACCAGCGGACGGATGCGCTGATCCGGGAGCGGTCGGGCCTGTTGGGGGCATCGACTTCACCATCCCGCGTTTGGGGTGAGGCTGGGAATGTTGACGATCCGGCGTACCGGCGCGGGACGCCGGGGACGCTGAACCCCCAGGCGGGGGAGTTGAAGTACGACGCCGCGGATGAGAAGCGGGACATTGATGAGCGGCTCAAGTCGTTCTCTGAGGAGGGTCAGGGGGCGATGGAGTTGAACCTGCAGGGGGCGTTGCGGCAGGCGCAGCGGACCAGCCGCGAGTTGCTCACGCGCGAGGAGGCGTACTTCATCGCGGCGATCCGGGTGCTGAGCGAGCGGCACCTGTGGAACCCGCAGTTGGCGGCGCAGGTCGCCGCGACGGTGACGCAGACGTACGGGAGCGAACTGCCGACGCCGACGGCGTTGAATGTGGTCAACAGCGTGGGCGTGACGCAGCGGCTGCCGTTCGGCGGGCAGTTGGCGGCGAGTTATCTCTTCGGGCTGACGGATCAGTTGCGCGGCGCGGCGACGGACGGTTACGTTCAGACCTCGCAGTTGATCCTCAGCGGCACGATCCCGCTGCTGCGCGGCGCGGGGGACATCGCCCGCGAGAACCTGATCCAGACCGAGCGCGATCTGGTGTACGCGGCCCGGGCGTTCGAGGACTTTCGGCGGTCGTTCCTGGTGGACATTTCGCAGGAGTACTTCAACCTGGTGCAGACGCAGCAGGAGATCGCCAACGAGACCGAGGCGTTGGAGCTCGTGCGTCGGACGGAGCAGCGGACGGCGGCGCTGGTCGCCGCGGGGCGGTTGGCGGAGTTCGAGAAGAACATCGCATCGAACGAAGTGCTCTCTCGAACGGCGACGCTGGCGAGCCTGCGAGAGCGGTACATTCTGTCGCTGGACCGGTTCAAGGTGCGGCTGGGGCTGGGGCTGGATCAGGCGGTGAAACTTGTGCCGGAAGAGTTCAACATTCCCGACCCGCAGGTGACGCCGGAGGAAGCGGGTGTGCTGGCGCTGCAGTATCGGCTGGACCTTCAGACCCAGCGCGATCAGGTCGAGGACAGCAGGCGTGCGGTCCGCAACGCGCGGAACGGGCTGCTGCCGGACCTGAACCTGAGCGGGTCGGTGACGATGGGCAACAGCGACTCGCGGAGCCTCGGCGATGCGACGCTGATCAACCCGGATTCGAACGTCGCCACGGCGGGCGCGACGCTCACAATCCCGCTGGACCGGACGGTCGAGACGTACAACCTCCGGATCGCGACGATCAACGCGCAGGCGGCGGAGCGGAGCTTCGGCCAGGCGCGCGACAATGTGGTGGTCGATGCGCGCTCGGCGGTGCGGAACATCGAACTGGCGCGGTTCAGTCTGCAGATTCAGGAACGGAGCGTGCAGATCGCCGAGCGGCGCGCCGAGGAACAGGAACTCAAGCGCGATGAGGTGACGGCGCAGCAGATCGTCGAAACGGCCCAGGCCTTGAGCCGGGCGCGGAACGCGCGCGACCGGGCGCGGACGGACCTGCAGGTGGCGATCCTGGACTACCTGCTGCGGACGGGGCAGTTGCGTGTTTCGAGGGACGGGACGCTGGAGAGGTTGCCGGGGATGGGCGGCGTCGAGAGCAAAGAGGCGAGCGGGCAAGCGGGCGAGTGAGCGCGGCGAGTGAGCGCGGCGTGGTGAAGCGCGATTGAAGTGTTCGGCGTGGTCGGGTCGGGGCGTTGAACGGGCGCTCAGGCCCCCTCCGCCTCGAAGACTCGGCACCTCCCCCATTGGGAAATGGGGGAGGATCTTGGGATGTGTGGAGTTGGGTGGGGGCTATGGCGTCTGGGCGAGACTGGCCATCCGGACCTTCGGCGAGGACGCCTCAGGTCCGGCGTCTGGGCTGATGGGGGTGAGGGGGCGTGGGGGATCAGTCCAGCCAGTCTTCTTCTTCGAGGCGTTCGGGGACGTATTGCTCGGTGACGTAACTGATGTCCTTGGTGATCAGCGACTCGACTTCCATCTTGAAGCCGTTGCGGAGCAGGAGGTCGATTTCCTTCTGCCACTGCTTGTTGTCGGCGAACCAGGGGTACGCGCGGATCTCGTTCGCGCGCTTGATGTCGTTGTCGGTCAGGTCGATCTTGACCGCGTCGGGCAGGTCGCACTCGGTGTAGTCCTTGGAGCGGATGCCGAGGAAGCGGGCCTCGGGGATGGCCAGGCGCGAGGACTCGAAGGCGAGGCTGATGGAGCCCTGCTTGATGACGCTGTAGATGTAATGTCCCCACGGGTCGCAGTCGAGCACGCAGATGATGGGGAGCTTGAGTTCCTGGTTGAAGCGCTGGAGCAGGCGGCGCACGCCGCGGGGGGGCTGGCCGGCGCCGTGGGTGAGGATGCAGTTGTTGCGTTCCCAGAAGCGGTCTTCGTTGAAGCGGTTCCAGACGGTGCCCTTTTCGACGTGCAGGACGAACTTGGCCTCGCACTTGGCGAACTGGATCACGTCGGGCTCGACGATGCTGGGGATGGCGTAGCCGCCGCTGCCCATGCGGCGGCAGTCGATGCTGTCGCCCTTGTCGACCAGGGTGATGTTGCCGACCATGGAGCCGCGGTTCTCGGCGAAGACGTGGAGTTCCTCGCGGAGCGCGCCCATGGAGACCTCGAGGTCTTCGAGGATGGGGTCGCTTTCATCCTGTGTGTCGAAGGTGTTTTCCTTGGTACCGGCGACGGTGTGTTTGGCCTTGTAGAACACGCCGCGGAGGCTGCTGGTCTTGTCGGCCTCGATGAGGTCCTTGATGGTGCTGGCGTGCAGCATGGTCTGCATGAACTGCTTGGCCTGGTTGAGGTTGAACAGTTCGCGCTCCGCGGCGGCGTCGCCCATCTCCAGGATGCCGCGTTTGCGGTTCCAGATGGTGTTGCTCTTGGTGCGCGTGGGGATTTCGATCTTGGGCTCTTTGCCCGCGAACGCGGACTTTGAGACGTTCTCGGCCAGGCCGACGAGCTTGGCGAGCGTGCGCTGATCGCGCTCGCGGGCGGCCTTGCTGGAGGGGCGTGCGGGAGGGTTCTTCTGCGCCGGGGCGGGCTTCTTCTTGGCCATGATCGCAGGGTAGCGCCCGGGCGGGTCAGCGAGCGAGCATGGCCAGCAGGTTTGCGCGGACGGCGGGCCAATCGGGGGCGATGATGCTGAAGTAGACGGTGTCGCGCCAGGTGCCATCGGACAGGCGGCGGTCCTGGCGGAAAACGCCCTCGCGCACGCCGCCGATGCGGGCGATGGCGGCCTGGGAGCGCTCGTTGCGGAGGTCGGTCTTGAGGAATACGCGGCGGGCCAGGAGCGTCTCGAAGGCGTGCGTGAGCAGGAGGAGTTTGCACGCGGTGTTGATGGCGGTGCGCTGGGCGCGGGCGCGGTACCACGTGGCGCCGATCTCCAGCGCGTGGTTGGGGCGGTCGATGGCCATGTAGCGGGTGCTGCCGACGATGGTGTTGGCGGGCCAGTGCTCGCAGCCGCGGGTGTCGACAACGGCAAAGGGCAGGGACGAGGCGTCGGCCTGTTCCTGCATCGCGCGGGCGATGAACGCGTGCATCGCCTCGGGCGTGTGGTACGGGCCGTTGGGCATGAAGCGGAAGATGGCGGGGTCTTCCTGTGCCGCGGCGAGGAGATCGGCGTGATGCTCGGGCGCGAGCGGGACGAGTCTGGCGCGGAGCGACGGATGCGCGAGCGTGAGCGGCGCGGGGGCCGGCATGGGGTTGAGCGCGGGGGTGGCGGGCGCGGGGGGGACGGGCGCAGAGGTGGACATGCGGCGACGGTATGTGACGCGCGGTGCGGCGCGGGGATGGCGTTGGGGCGGTGGAGGATCGTTGAAGTGGGGGTGGGACGAGGAGTTGGACGTGCGCTTGGCGAAGAGTCGGCGCGGAGTGACGACCTACCCTGCGGCATGGCGCACACGGTTGACAAAGTGATGGCCGAGCAGCGGGCGGCGAGCTTTACCAAGCGGTCGATCAAGGCTTCGGCCAAGCGAGCGGGGCTGGAGCTCGCGCTGTCGATGATCGATCTGACGACGCTGGAGGGCAAGGACACGCCGGAGAAGGTCCGGTCGCTGTGCAGGAAGGCCGTGAATCCGGGAGATGGCACGGCGGGGCTGGAGACGCTCCCGGCGGTGGCGGCGGTGTGCGTGTATCCGACCATGGTCGGCGCGGCGCGGAAGGAGTTGGACCGGTTCGGCGCGCGGGGCAAGGGCGTGAATGTTGCGAGCGTGGCGACGGGCTTTCCGAGCGGGCAGTATCCGCTGAAGGTCCGGCTGGAGGATGTTCGCCGGGCGGTGGAGGCCGGGGCGGATGAGGTTGACATGGTCATCAGCCGGGGCGAGTTCCTGGCGGGCAATGAGAAGAAGGTGCGGGAGGAAATCGCCGCGACGGTCGAGGCCTGCGGGCGAGCGCACCTGAAGGTGATCCTCGAGACGGGCGAACTGGAGACGCTGGACAATGTTCGGCGCGTGAGCGATCTGGCGATCGAGGTGCTCCACGACACGCGCGCGGACCACGGGTTCATCAAGACCAGCACGGGCAAGGTCGAGCCCGCGGCGACGATGCCGGTGACGCTGGTGATGCTCGAGGCGATCCGTGATTACGCGCTGTCGACTGGGCGGAAGATCGGCATGAAGCCGGCGGGCGGCATCCGCACGGCCAAGCAGGCGCTGCACTATCTGGTGATGGTCAAGGAAACGATGGGCGTGATCGATGATGGCGATGCGTGGCTGACGCCGGAGTGGTTCCGGTTCGGCGCCAGCGCACTGGTGAACGATGTGTGCCGTCAGGTGCTGTGGCTGAGCAAGGGGCGGTACTCATCGCGGTACGACACGGCGGAGGCGTGAGGGGAGCGGTTCGGTGGCCTCAGCGGTCGCGGCGATGATGCGGGTCGTGACGGAGCGGGCGGGGCGGTGCATCTGGAGAGGGGCGGAGGGCGAAGTCGAGATGGGTCGTGACCGGTGTCTGCCGGGGCGTGATCCGCGGCGAAGAGCCGCCGTTCCAATCTCTGGAGATATGCAATGAACGATGCAATGACATCCGCGGCGAAAGTTGTTCGGCGATTCGGCCCGACGGCGGCGGTGCTCGCCGCGTGCGGCTTGATGATGGTTTCCTGGCCGGCGGTGACCGGCGCGATGGCGCAGCAGGCGGCATCGGGGCGTGAGGCTGCGCAGGCAGGGATGTTGCCGCCGGGAGCGGAGGATGTGCAGGGCAAGATCACGTCGACGGGGCTGGCACGGGTGCAGCGAACGCCGGACCATCTTGATGTGGTGCTCGGGGTGGAGGTGCTCGGGGCGACGGCCGGGCAGACGCAGAACGAGGCGACGGAGCGGATGGACGCGGTTGTCCGGGCGCTGAGAATGATGGGGCTTGAGGGCGCGAAGTTTCAGACCGGCTCGGCGGACTTGTCGCCGCGGTACGAGCAACGCAACAGCGGCGATGAGGCGGCGAAGATCGTGGGGTATCGCTCGGCGATCACGCTGAGCGTGCGGACGACGGACCTGAAGGCCGCGGCGAGGATCATCGATGCGGGGCTGAAGGCGGGTGCGAACCGTGTCGACCGCGTGTCGTTCGGGATCAGGGAGGCGATCGGCGCTCGCGAGGAGGCGATCAAGCTGGCCGCGGGCGCGGCCAGGCGCAAGGCGAGCGTGATGGCCGAGGCGCTTGGGCTGCAGATCGTCGGCGTCGAGGTGGCCAACACGGATGTGGCCGAGTTCGGCGGCTGGGGCAACCGGATGTCGCAGGTGGCCAACGAGTCGCAGGACGGGCCGGGCCAGGGCGATGACGCGTACGTGCCGGGGACGGTCGAGGTTTCGTCGACGGTTTCGGTGACGTTCATCACGCGACCGGCGCCGGCCAAGCGGTAGCGCAGGATGCGCGCCGGGTGCGGGCGCAGGCGCGGGCGCAGGTTCGGGTGCAGGTCCGGGCTGGTACACTTGCGATATGGCCAAGGCCAAAGCACCAGCCGCGCGTTCGACGAACACCCGCACCGAGAAGACGGCCCGCGGGCCGGCGAAGACCGCGCATGCCAACGGTCATGCCAACGGTCATGCCGGGGGGCATGCCAAGCAGCACGTCGCGGCGGTGACTCCGGCCGCCAGCGCGGCCGGACGCGGGTGGGATTACGCCCCGGCACCTGCGACCGTCAAGGTCGCGATCGCCGAGCGGTACGGCCACTACATCAACGGCCGGTTTGTCGAGTCGGCGGGGGGCGGAACGTTCGAGACGATCAACCCGGCGACGGAGGCGGTGCTGTCGCGCGTGGCCGATGGGTCGTCGGCGGATGTGGATGCGGCGGTGGGCGCGGCCCGCGCGGCGCTGGGGGCGTGGCAGGCGCTGCCGGGGGCCGAGCGCGGCAAGTACCTGTATCGCATCGCGCGGAGGATTCAGGAGCGTGCGCGCGAGCTGGCGGTGCTTGAGACGCTCGACGGCGGCAAGCCGATCCGCGAGTCGCGGGATGTGGATGTGCCGCTGGCGGCGCACCACTTCTTTTACTACGCGGGGTGGGCGGACAAACTGGCGTATGCGTTCCCCGGCGTGCGAGAGCCCCGGGCGGTGGGCGTGTGCGGTCAGGTGATTCCGTGGAACTTTCCGCTGCTGATGGCCGCGTGGAAGATCGCTCCGGCGCTGGCGGCGGGGAACACGGTGGTGCTCAAGCCGGCGGAGACAACGCCGCTGACAGCGCTGCGGCTGGCGGAGATTTTCCACGAGGTGGGGCTGCCCGCGGGCGTGGTGAACATCGTCACCGGCGCGGGGGCGACGGGCGCGGCGGTGGTGAACCACCCGGGCGTGGACAAGGTCGCGTTCACGGGCAGCACGGAGGTCGGCAAGCGCATCGCGATGGCGGTGGCCGGCACGGGCAAGCGGCTGACGCTGGAACTCGGCGGCAAGAGCGCCAACATCATCTTTGATGATGCGAGCATCGATCAGGCGGTCGAGGGGATCGTCGAGGGGATCTTCTTCAACCAGGGTCACGTCTGCTGCGCGGGCTCGCGGCTGCTGGTGCAGGAGGGCGTGGTGGACGAGGTCGTGCGGAAGCTCAGGCTGCGGCTCAAGAGCCTGCGCGTGGGGGACCCGATGGACAAGAACACCGACCTTGGCGCGATCAACTCGCGGGCGCAACTGGAGAAGATCCGCCACTACATCGGCGTCGGCAAGGATGAGGGGGCGGAGTTGTTCGAGGGCGGCACCGGTGCGCTGCCGAGCCGGGGGTACTTCTGCAAGCCGTGCGTGTTCACGGGCGTGCAGCCCGCGCACACGATCGCGCGCGATGAGATCTTCGGGCCGGTGCTGACGGTGATGACCTTCCGCACGCCGGAGGAGGCGCTGCTGCGGGCGAACAACACGCCGTACGGGCTCGCGGCGGGCGTGTGGACGGACAAGGGCAGCAAGGTGCTGCACATCGCACGCAAACTCGAGGCGGGCGTGGTGTGGCTGAACACGTACAACCGCTTCGATGCGGCCAGCCCGTTCGGCGGGTACAAGGAGAGCGGCTTCGGCCGCGAGGGCGGCCTGCACGGGCTCAAGCCGTACGTGAATGTGGACGCTTGAGCGGGCTCACCGTGCGGAGCGATCGCGGTAGACCTTGTGGCAGTCCTTGCACGAGGCGCTGATGAGGCTCATGGCGGCGGTGAGGTCGGCGGGCGGGGCCTTGCGGACGACGAGGTCTTCGAGTTTGCTGGCCGCGTCGATGTTCTCGTGCAGCATCGCGAGCATGTCGGCGTGGCGCGGGTGCGAGTCGGTGCGTGAGGTGATGGCGCGGAGCGTTTCGACCATCCGCCCGGCTTCGGCCGCGGCGACCAGGTCCGGGTGCGAGGCGGGGGTGATCCAGTTGTTCGCGGCGATGATCTTGAGGTGGTCATAGGCGTGGTCGATGTCGACCATGCCGCCGACGAACGAGGAGACCTGGGCCACGGCGGGGAAGGTCGCGTCGGCGCTGTTGATCTCGGTGGCCGAGCGCGGGCGCTCGGTTTCGACGCTGCGGTACAGGCCGGGGTAGCTGGGGGACGTGCCGCTGAGTGTGAGCATCGCGCGGCCCTGCTCCGGCGTCATGTCGCCGAGGCAGATGAGGGCGGCGGCGGTCGCGGCGGGGGAGCGGTGCTTGCCGTGGTGGCAGTGGATGTAGATGGGTCGGGGCAGGTCGCGGATGGCGCGGGCGATCTGGAGCGAGCGCTCTTCGCCGACGCCGGAGTAGGTCATGGGCAGGTGGATGTAGCGCATGCCGCGGGCGGAGGCGGCGTCGACTTCGGGGCGAGCACCGTCAACGGAGATGATGGTGCGGACGCCGAGCGCGGCGAGGGAGTCGAGGCCCTGCGTGCCTTCGGGCATCGAGCCGTTGAAGACCCCGGGGGCGAAGGCGGCGACGTTCTGCAGGCCGGGATAGTCGCGCACGCGGTCGGCGGTGGGGGTTGTGGGCGCGGCGGCGGACGCGACTGCTTGCGCGGTCGCCGGGGCGGCGGATGGCGCGGTGATGGCGGGCTCGGGCTGCTGCGGTGCGGGGGCGCAGCCGATGAGCGACCCCATGGTGGCGAGGGCCGCGAGGGGGATGAGGGTGCACGCGGCGGTTTGTGTTCTGCGGGTGAGCATCGTGCGGGTCAGTATAATGGAACGTCCGCACCTCGCACGGAGTTTCGCCCATGAGCGATCGGCTGGATGTTCTCAAGACGTACAAGCTGTTCATCGGTGGTGCGTTCCCGCGGACAGAGAGCGGGCGGAGCGAGCCGATTGTCGGCCGCGATGGGCGGGTGCTCGGGCATTCGTGCAAGGCCAGCCGCAAGGACCTGCGCGAGGCGGTCGTGGCGGCGCGCAAGGCCCTGCCCGGCTGGAGCGGGGCGACGGCGTACAACCGCGGGCAGATTCTCTACCGCATGGCCGAGATGCTCGAGGGCAAGCGGGCGGAGGTCGCGGGGCTGCTGGAGAGCGTGGCCGGAGGGGCCGGCGCGAGCGGGCTTGCGCCGCAGCGCGAGGTGGAACTGGCGGTCGATCGGCTGGTCGCGTTCGCGGGCTGGAGCGACAAGATCGCGCAGGTGCTCGGGAGCCAGAATCCGGTCGCGGGGCCGTACTGGAACATCTCAACGCCCGAGCCGACGGGCGTGATCGGCGTGGTGCCGGGTCGCGACGAGCCGTCGCTGCTGGGCATGGTGTCGCTGTTTGCGCCGGCGATGTGCGTCGGCAACTGCGTGGTGATCGTCACGCAGGGCAACCCGGCGGTCGCCAGCGTGCTGGGCGAGGTGATGGCCACGAGCGATCTGCCCGCGGGGGCGGCGAACATTCTCACCGGCGCGCTGGATGAACTTGTGCCCGTGCTGGCTGCGCATCGCGATGTCGACGGCATTCACGCGGGGGCCGTGGGCGAAGAGTTGGGCAAGGCGATCGGCACGGGCGTGGCGGAGAACCTCAAGCGTGTGAAGATCCGCCCGAAGATCGATCATGCCGATGCGATCGCGTGCCACGCGCCATCGTGGGTCGAGCCGTTTGTGGAGTTCAAGACGGTCTGGCACCCGGTGGGGGCGTAAGCGGGAGCGGCGTGAGGCCGGGGGCTCCGTTAGCGGCGGATGCGCATGCCGAGCAATCGCGCGGAGATGAGCATCGCGGCGATACCGAAGGCCAGGGCTGTGAAAATGCGCAGGGCGTGAGCCCAGCCGGGCGTGGTCTCTGGCGGAACGGGGCTGTAGATCTGCGGCATGAGCGTGCCGAATGTGGCACGGATGATGGCATAAATCGTCAAACCGAGGATCAGCGGGATCATTCGGACCAGCACGCTGCGGGGCTGGTCGCCGGACGGATGGCCGCTGCTCATCGTGCGGCTCCGGTGGGCGCCGTGGTGGTGGTTGTGGCGGTGGCGCGTGGCGAGGGCGTGCCGCGCATCGAGGACATGGCGACGGCGAGCTTGGTGGCCAGTTGGACGTTGCTCTTGATCAGGGCGATGTTGGCGCGGAGCGTGGCGCCCTCGCTCAGGCGGTGGACCGCCGCCAGGAGCATCGGGGTGATGTCGCGGCCGCTGACGCCGGAGCGGACGATTTCGGCTTGAGCCTCTTCGAGCCAGCGTTCCCAGTCGGAGCCCTTGAGTTCGGCGTCGGCGGGGATGGCGTTGCAGACGACGATGCCGCGGCCGGTGCGGGAGATCTCGCCGCGGATGTAGGAGGCGAGTTCGGTGATGTCGTCGAATCGGCCGTCGAGGCCGACGCCGCCGTCGCGCTGGTAGAAGGCGGGGAAGCGATCGGTCTGCCAACCGATGACGGGCACGCCGAGGGTTTCGAGCAGTTCGCGCGTGGCGGGCACGTCGAGGATGCTCTTGCATCCGCTGGCGACGACGGCGACGGGGAAGCGGGCGAGGGCGCCGAGGTCGGCGGAGATGTCCAGATGCTCGGCCATGCCGCGATGAACACCGCCGAGGCCGCCGGTGGCGAAGACGCGGATGCCCGCGGCGGCGGCGAGTTCCATGGTGGCCGAGACGGTGGTCGCGCCGTGGCCCTTGCGATGGATGGCCAGGCCCAGTGTGGAGGAGTTGAGTTTCGGAACGCTCGCGGGCGGTGCGTCAAGAAGGGTGCGGAGTTGCGCCGCGGAGAGTTCGCTGGTCGCCACGCCGTGCACCACGCCGGCCAGGCACGGGATCGCGCCGCCCTCGCGCACGACGGCCTCGAGTGCATCGGCCAGTGCGGGCGCATCTTTGCGGGGAACCCCGTGCAGCAGGAGCGTGGTTTCCATGGCGACGCGCGGCGGCCGGCCGGGGCGGGCGGCGTGAGGCGCGGTCTTGGCCGACGATGCGGCCGAGGACGACGCGGTGCCGACGGACGCGGACGCGGCTTTGGTGCTCGGGGCTTTGGACATGACCGAGCGTAAGCGCGCGGACGGGCGGCGGGGTGCCTGAACAGGTGCGGGCAAGTGTGTGGGTCGGATACGCAACGCGCGGGCGGTCGTGTGGTAGCATTCGGTCCATGCCCTGCCCGATGCACCCCAGCGACCCCTCCGCCGGACACGCCGATCGATCGGGCGGTGGAGCGGGCGGACCGCAGGCGGCGGACGGCAGCCCGAGTCAGGGCGTGGGCAAGGGCAAACTCACGTACGGCTCGTACCTGAAGGTGCCCGAGCTGCTCTCGCTGCAGGTCGAGGCATCGAGCCCGGTGCATCACGATGAGTTGCTGTTCATCGTCAGCCACCAGGTGTACGAACTGTGGTTCAAGCAGATGCTGCACGAACTGCACGCGGTCTGCGGCTGGATGGATCGGGACAATCCTTCGCGGGCGGCGCAGCTTCTGCAGCGCGTGCACGCGATTCAGCATCTGCTCATCGAGCAGATCCCGGTGCTCGAGACGATGTTCAGTGTTGAGTTCGCGCAGTTCCGCGATCACCTTCGACCGGCGAGCGGGTTCCAGTCTGTGCAGTTCCGGCTGGTGGAGTTTCTGTGCGGGCGGAAGAACGCGCGCATGATCTCGCTGGTGGGTGATGATCAGTCGGCGCAGGCGATCATGCAGCGGTACCTGGAGATGCCGGCGGTGTACGACCACTTCATGCGGATGTTGTCGCGGCTGGGGGTTGCGGTGCCGCGGGATCTGCTGGAGCGCGACGTGCGCGAGGCGTACGAGGGTGACGAGCGGATGGTGCGGCTGCTGGTGAGCGTGTACGCGCGGCGGGATCAGGGGTACGAGTTGTTCCGGCTTTGCGAGAACCTCGTGGAGTTGGATGAGCGGGTGAGTCTGTGGCGATTCCACCATGTGAAGATGGTGGAACGGATGATCGGCGGAATGACTGGAACCGGTGGGTCGTCCGGGGCGAAGTATCTTCAATCAACCGTGGCGTCACGGCTGTTCCCAGATCTCTGGTCCGTTCGCGACCACCTGGGGGCGGCGGTTTTGGGCTGATAAGTAGAAATCCCATGCCCCGAAACGGTCAATCTTCGGGCTTGGCAGGGTCCATCTGGAAGTTTGGGAAGTTTGGGCACGGATTCGCGTGCCGAATCGTTGAATTTGGTGTAATTTCTTCTGCCACCTTTGCACCTCGATTGGGAGAACTGCTCGTGAAGAATCGACTGCCGACTGCTGTTTTTCTGCTGGCGACCGCGGGTTTGATGACGGTGGGCGTCATGACGATGACGACCGCACAGGTTTCGGGGCCGTTCGCGGCGCCGTGGCCGAACCTGCCGGGTATTGACGTTTCGGTGTCCGCCGTGGCGGCGGGAACGGGTGGCAGTCGGGCGATCAACGTCTACAACTCCGCGGCGAACTCCGCGTCGCTGCCGAGCGACTCGATCGCGATGACGCTCAGCACAACGAGCTGCAACGTTCAGCCCAACAACTCCGGCTATTGGTCGATGTCGCCGGGCGGCGGGCCGATCCCGCTTGAGGAGCAGTATGTGATGTCGCCGAGCGCCGTGACGTACCCCGTCGGGAACGTGACGGCTCAGTGGTTCGCGGCATGGGACGGCGCGGTCGGCGGTGCGGGCGAGCCCCCGGCGGCGTGGGGCGCTCGTCACCCGTACATCGTGGCGAATCTCTACCGCCTCAACAGCGAGGGCCGGCTTGAGCAGCTGGCGGCTTCGTGGGTCAAGCACGGCTGGTCCGCGGCAGAGGCCGCCCAGGGCGCGGTCGGTGGCGCGAACGGTCAGCCGGCCTGCGGCAACGGGTCGTGCTCGTTCACGCCCAGCGACGATGAACTCGGCGCCGGCTGTTCGGACACGTACGGCGCGGGGCTGAACGCGGATCGTCAGTGGCTCGGGCCGCGGACGGAGATCAATGCCCGCGGCACCTGGAACAACCCGGGCTGGTCGGTGACCGGCTCGTGGCTGGACAACATGAACTACGCGACGAACACGGACTCGCCGTCTGGTCAGGGCGACGGTGCGCGGTCGTACACGAACGCGGGCACGGGCCAGGCGTGGAAGCTGCTGCAGGCTCGCGTGTCGGAGTTTGTCGGCGCGAGCAAGGTCTACATGGAGTCGTACTACTCGGTCAACAGCGACAACTACAAGCTGAACAACATCGCGTATCGGCGTCACACGCACTCGATCACGTCGACGACGACGCCTTCGGGCGTGACCTCCTCTTCGTTCACGCAGGACGGCCCGCACACCTTCGGTCCGGCGATGCTGAGCTGGGGTGACCGCCAGACGACCTCGACCCCTGTGACCGAGGGCTACGCCTATGGCGCCAGCCGCGTGGTGCAGGTTGCGCCCGGCCAGTGGCGGTACGAGTACAACGTGTACAACGTGGATATTGATCGCGAGATCAACCGCGTCGAGATTCCGGTGCCGTCGTTCGCGAACATCACGAACATCGGGTTCTGGCAGCCGCGGCAGGCGGCTCCGGGGTATCACGGCTTTACGCTGGCCAACCCGCAGGCCCAGTTCACGGCGAACACGGCGTGGACGAGCAACTACGACCTGAGCAAGGGTGTGCTGGCGTTTGCTCCGCCGAGCCCGACGCCGGGGACGCTGCCCAACACGATCCGCTGGGGCACGATGTACACGTTCTGGTTCACGTGCGACCTGCCGCCGCGATGCGATGCGGCCGTGACGATCTCGCCGCGCCGCTCGGGCACGCTGACGGCAATGACGCTGCCGAACCTCCAGGCTCCGCGCAACCCGGCGGACATCGCCAACACCGACGGCGAGCCCGGCGGGGACGGCACGGTGGACAACGGCGACTTCTCGCTGTTCTTCGCGGCGTTCTTCGCCGAGTCGACCGATCCGCTGCGTTCCCGGGCCGACATCGCCGACACCGACGGTGCGCTGCAGTGGAGCAGCAACCCCGCGCTGCGGTGCAACCTTGTCGGCGACGGCACGGTTGACAACGGCGACTTCACCACGTTCTTCACGGCGTTCTTCGGCAACTGATTCGCCTCAAGGCCGGGCGGTTTGCGCCACGGGGCGTGCCCGGCTAACATGTTCATCATGAGTTCGCCGACCACCAGCGAGCCGGTCCCCCGCCCTTTGGCCGGGGACCGGCTCGTTCGATTTGGAGTGCCGCTCTGGCTCGCGGGCGGGGCGCTGCTGAAGTTCTTCACCGGGCGGCCCGACGAGTTGCCCGCGGTGTTTTCGCGCCTGCCCGTTGATCAGTCCGCGCTGTTCCTGATGGTGATCGCGGCGGAGTTGGTGCTGGCCGCGACGATCGCGCTGCATCGCGGTCTGGCGCGGGCGCTGGCGATCGCGGTGCTGTCGGTGTTCCTGGTGGTGCTGACGACGCAGTGGGCATCGGGGAGCACGACGTGCGGGTGTCTGGGCGCGGTGGTGCTGCCGACGTGGGTGATGATGCTGATCGACGGGGCGTTGCTGGCGGGCGTGCTGCTGCTGCCGCGGCGGCGCGGCGTGCAGGCGGTGACGCCCGCGCGGATGTACGCGCTGACGGCGGTGTCGATGGTGCTGATCGCGGGGGTCTTCGGCGGGTTTCATCTCGGTGCGGCGCGGCTGTTCCGTGACCACAGTTCGTGGTTGGTGCTCGAGCCGGCGTCGTGGGTCGGGCGCGAGTTTTCGCGGACGCAGCTTGCGCGGTTCATGCCGATGGACGCGGCGGGACAGGCGTATTCGCCGCGGAGTTTCCCGGAGGATGATCAGACGTGGGTGCTGTACCGGCGGACGTGCCCGCACTGCCACACGCTCTTCCGCGAGCGATTTTCGACGATCAGCGGGAGGCGGATTGTCGCGGTGGATCTGGTGCCGCCGCCGGGGCAGAACGAGCCCGCGGGCGAGAGCGTGGAGTGCCCGGAGTGCGTGCGGATGTTCGCGACGGCAGGGAGCGATGTGGTGGCGAGGGTGCCGATCGTGATCCAGGTTCGCGCGGGGATCATCCGGAGCGTGGAGCAGGCGTACTAGCGTGAGCGCGAGCGACACGAGAGCGGTCGGGAACTGCCGGCCCAAGGGGTCCGGCGTGACGATTCCGCTGACTGTGCTGGGAGATTCGGGTGCGGGGGCGGGTGGTGCCGGCAGGGGCGCTCGGGCCAGGCCGCGGAGCCGCATGGGCGTGTGGCGTGCGGCGGTGCTGGTGCTGGTGCACGTGCTGATCGGGCTGCATGTTGCGCAGTGGATTGTCTCGGGCATGAGCGACGGTGTGCGCGAGACGATCAGCCCGATCGAGCCGAGCGAGGCGATGCTGACGCTCGAGCACGGGCGCGTGAACGCGGGGTTTGTGATTTTCGTGCTGGCGATCATCAGCACGCTGATCATGGGGCGTTTCTTCTGCGGCTGGGCGTGTCACGTCGTGGCGCTGCAGGACCTGTGCGCGCACCTGATGCACCGGGTGGGGCTGCATCCCAAGCCTTTCCGCTCGCGGCTGCTGCTGTGGGTGCCGCTGGGGCTTGCGTTGTACATGTTCGTGTGGCCGACGGTCCGTCGCGAGTTGATCGCGCCGGTGGTGGGTGTCGCCGAGGTGATCGACGGGGTGACGCACTACACGCTCGACGGGACGTGGCGTGCGCTGCTGGGAGAGGTGCATCCGCTGCGCGGGTTCAACAGCGCGTTTGTCGTCAGCGACTTCTGGGCGACGTTTCCGCCGTGGTATGTGGCGGTGCCGTTCCTCTTTGTGTGCGGGTTCGCGTGCGTGTACTTTCTCGGGGCCAAGGGGTTCTGCACGTACGGGTGCCCGTACGGCGGGTTCTTCGCGCCGGCGGATCGCCTGGCGCCGGTCAGGATCCGCGTGACCGAGGCGTGCAATCAGTGCGGGCACTGCACGGCGGTGTGCACGAGCAACGTGCGGGTCAGCGAGGAGGTCCGGGACTATGGCAGCGTGGTGGATCCGGGGTGCATGAAGTGCCTGGACTGTGTCAGCGCGTGCCCGAATGACGCGCTGTATGTCGGGCTCGGTGCGCCGGCGGTGCTGACCAAGCCGCGCGCGGGGAACAGGGTGAGCGAGTCGGCGGGCAAGCGTGCGCGGCGGTACGACCTGACGTGGAGCGAGGAGTTCGCCGCGGCGGCGTGCTTCATGGTGATGCTCGTGGCCTTCCGCGGGTTGTACGACGTGGTGCCGCTGCTGATGGCGGTCGGGCTGGCCGCGTGCGGGACCTTTGTGCTGTTCAAGGCCTGGCGCACGCTGCGAGATGCGAATGTGCGTGCGCCGTTCCGGCAACTGAAGTTGAACGGCAGACTGACGGGCGCGGGGGTCGTGTTCCTGTGCGTCGCGGCGGGGGTGGCGGTGCTGACGGCGCAGGGGCTGACGATGAGTCTGGCCGAGTCGCGCGGCGCGTTCATCGAGAACACGATGGAGGTTCCGCGCGAGCGCGTGCTCGCGCCGGGGTATGTGCCCGAGCCCGCGGTCAAGGAGCAGGCCGAGCGTGCGATCGCGTCGCTCAGGCTCGCCGGGAGCATGGCCGAGGGCGGAGTTGGGTTCGCGACGACGTTCACGCAGCGCGTGCGCATGGCGTGGCTGGCGTGTGTCGCGGGAGATCTGGCGATGGCCGAGGGGCAGCTCCGGCGGGCGATCAACGCGCGGCCGCGGGATGACCTTGTGCTGGACCTGGCGCGTGTGATGGAACTGCGCGGGGTCGCGGCGGTGGATGTCGATGCGATGCTGGCTCAGGCGGTCGACGCGTTTCCTTCGCTCGAGGGCGTGCGGCAGTATGCGACGCGGCGGCTGGTGGCGGCGGGGCGTGCCGCGGAGGCTCGGCAGATGTACGAGCGGGCGATCGCGGTGCTGCCCGGGGATGTGGCGACGCTGCGAGGCGCGGCGGGGATGCATGCGGCGCTGGGCGACGGCGGGCGCGCGTTGGAGATCATCGAGTCGGGCCTGTCGCGTCGGCCCTTGTCGCCCGGGCTGAGGGCGGATGCGGCGCTGCTGCTGGTTTCGCGGGGCGAGGCGGAGCGGGCGGCGGAGATGCTCGGGCCGGTGCTGGAGAGGCGGCCGCGGGATCGCGATGTGCGGACGGCGCACGCGGCGGTGTTGAGGGCGAGCGGGAAGGTTGAGGAGGCGCGGGCGGTGGAGGAGGAGCTGGCGCGGGAGCGAGCGCGGCGATCGACCCGGCCGGAGCCCAAACTCCAGAATCAGCCTTGAGCGTGCCTGGTTGGTCAGAGCGGGCGGAGTCGCGAGCGGGGTTGTGAAATTGGGCGGTCTGCGAGGGCTATGGGCGACCCGCGATGTCGGGTGAACGCTACACTTTTCTTCTGAGACGGCAACCGAGCGGAGGCTCGGGCCGAATCGAACCGATTCCGAAGATCTGTTTCTGCTGATGCGCCGGCGCGGTCTCGCGGCCGGTTGCGGCGGGCGGATCGCTCGGCATCGGCGGCATCGGCAGCAACGGGCAGTTGGTCCCGGTGCCAAGGCCGACCGTCGCCCATCGTGTCCGCGAGAGAACCAGGAGTTCACGCATGCAGAGCCGATTCATGAGTCGTTTGATCGCGTTTGTTGCCTGCAGCGCCGGCGTGGCCGGCGCGCAGAACATGCAGTTGCCGCCCGCGACGCCGCTGGGGGCGACATCGGACTTTGTGGCCAACGGGTTCAACCCGGACTATGCGAACTACACGACGACGGCGTCGGGGCTGGGCGATGCGCTGTTTGCGATCTCTCCGCCGGGCGAGCCGCAGCGGCTGATGGTTGTGCAGCGTGATGGCAACGTGCGCGTGATCGAGAACGGCGTGCTGCTGAGCACACCGTTCTTCAGCATCTCGACGCTGAACGTCAACACGCAGGTGGGCACGGGCACGCCGGCGGCGGCGGATGTCGCGTTCCATCGGCTTGTTCCGAACTCCGCGAGCACGTCGAGCCTGGTGCGGCTGAGCGCGGGAGCGAACGCGCAGTGGGCTTTGCGCAACAGCGAGCAGGGGCTGCTGGGCCTGGCGTTCCCGCCGGATTACGCGACCAGCCGCCGGTTCTATGTGTACTACACGACGTGGCGCGACTGGTTCGGCGCGGGCTCGCAGGCGAATCCGTGGCAGAGCAACGGCAGCACGGTGGTGGCGCGGATGTTCACCGACCCGGCCAATCCCAACCGCGCGCTTCATGAGACGCCCGCGGGCGCGCCGACGACCGGCGTGCTGCCGCGGGAGGAGCGGATCCTGACCTTCGCCCAGCCTTTCCAGAACCACAACGGCGGGTACATCACCTTCGGGCCGGATGGGCTTTTGTACATCTTCACGGGCGACGGCGGCTCGGGCAACGACCCGAACAACGATGGGCTCGAGCTGCGCAGCAATCAGAACCCCGGCTCGTGGCTCGGCAAGATCCTGCGCATCGATGTGTCGGGCGCGACGGGCTACACCGTACCGGCGAGCAACCCGTTCATCGGGCAGACGCAGCTTGGCGTTTCGATCCGGCCGGAGATCTACGCGTACGGCCTGCGGAACCCGTGGCGTTCTTCGTTCGATCGCCAGACGGGCGACCTGATCATCGGTGATGTCGGCCAGAACGCGTGGGAGGAAGTGAACTTCGCGCCGTCGCCGACGCGCGGCGCGGGCTGGAACTTCGGCTGGCGCGCACGCGAGGGCTTCGTGCGGACGCCCGCGTTCGCGAACGACGCGGCGGCGCAGGGCGCGCTGGCGGGCGATCCGACGGTGGCGGCCAGCACGTACCGCGAGCCGATCTTTACGTACCCGCGCTCGGGCAACTTCGGCGGTCAGTCGATCACCGGCGGCATCGTCTATCGCGGCTGCGCGATCCCCGCGTACCGCGGGCGGTACTTCTTCGCGGACTTTGCCTCCAACAACTTCTGGTCTGTCCGCATCATCGGCGGGCGCGCGACGGATCTTCGCCGCCACACCACACAGTGGACGGGGCCGAACGGCACGATTTCGCAGATCGCCTCGTTCGCCGAGACAGCCTCGGGCGAGATGCTCGTCGTGTCGCTCAACGGCTTTGTTCGCCAGATCGTTCCTCAGGCCGGTGCGCCGGCGTTCATCCCGGTGGATATTGCCAATACTGACGGCATCGGCAACCCCGACGGCGCGATCGACAACGGCGACTTCTCGCTGTTCTTCGAGGCGTTCTTCTCGACGGACCCGGCGGTCTCGGCGTTCGCCGACATCGCCAACACCGACGGCGAGACGGCCCTGTCGTGCAGCGGCGGGCCGGACGGCGTGATTGACAACGGCGACTTCAGCGCGTTCTTCGCCGGGTTCTTCGGCAACTGAGCGGGTTGGATCATCCGCAGTTCGGGCTCATCAATCGATCGCCCCGGCACCGATGCCGGGGCGATTTTCGTTGTGCGTGCGGCGTGTGCGGCGCGGAATACGCCGCGCCGCACCCCCGAGGCGGGTCATAGTCTTGGCCCATGGCAATCTGTCGCATCGGGAAAGTCGGCATCGGGGCGGGGCATCCGCTGTGCATCATCGCGGGGCCGTGCGTGCTGGAGTCGCACCAACTGGGATTGATGATCGGCACGAAGGTGCGCGACGCGTGCGCGGGGCTCGGGTTGTCGTACGTGTTCAAGGCGTCGTTCGACAAGGCCAACCGTTCGAGCATTCACTCGGCGCGCGGGCCGGGGCTGGAGCGCGGGCTGGAGTGGATCGGCAGCATCGCGCGGGAACTGGGCGTGCCGTCGACCACGGACATTCACGAGCCCGCGCAGGCGCTGCCCGCGGCGAAGGTCGTCGATGTTCTGCAGATTCCGGCGTTCCTGTGCAGGCAGACGGACCTGCTGATCGCGGCCGGGCGGGCGGCCGCGGAGCACGGGCGCGCCGTGAACGTCAAGAAGGGCCAGTTCATGTCGCCGGCGGAGATGAAGGGCGTGATCAAGAAACTCGGCGAGGCCGGATGCACGAACGTGATGCTCACCGAGCGCGGGACGTTCTTCGGCTACGGCCGGCTCGTCAACGACTTTATCGGCATCGGTGACATGATGGAACTGTCCGCGTTCAACGCCGGCGGGGCCGACTTCGTGCCGGTGTGCTTCGACTGCACGCACAGCACGCAGATGCCCGGGCCGACGGGCGGCGCGGGCGAGCAGACAGGCGGTCGCCCCGAGCGGGCCCCGCTGCTGGCCCGCGCGGCGGTCGCGGCGGGGGTTCACAGCGTGTTCATCGAGTGTCACCCCGAGCCGAGCAAGGCGCTGAGCGACGCGAGCACGATGCAGAAACTCGACGACATGCCCGCGCTGCTGGCGAGCCTGGCGCGGCTGGCCGCGTGCCGCTGATCCGGCGAAGCCTCAGGCCAGCGCGGCGGCGCAGAGCATCTCCACGCCCGTGGCCATCGCGTCGTCGTTGAAGTCAAAGTCGGGCTGATGGAGCGTGGGGTATGTGGTGCTCGTCGGCGGGCGGAGGCCCAGGAAGAAGAACACGCTCGGCGCTCGCTGGGCGTAATAGGCGAAGTCCTCGCCGCCGAGGGTCGGAGATGGGACTTCGACCACGCGCTCGGGGCCGAGCGTTGAGCGTGCGCGGTCGAGAAACTCGCGCGTGAGCGTTTCGTCGTTGACGGTGACGGGGTAGCCCTCGTGCCAGCGGACCTCGGCGGTGCATCGATGGGCGCTGGCGATGCCGCTGATGGTGTCGATGATGCGTTCGCGGCATGCGGCGCGGGTGGCGGCGCGGAGGGTGCGGAGCGTGCCCTGGAAGAACACGCGCTCGGGGATGACGTTGATGGCGGTGCCGCCGCGGACCTGGCAGACGCTGACGACCGCGGCATCCGTGGGTGCGACGGTGCGCGAGACGACGGTCTGCAGCGCGGAGATGCACGCGGCCATGGCGACGATGGGGTCGTGGCTTTCGTGCGGATACGCGGCGTGGGCCTGACGGCCGACGAGATCGACCTCGAACTCATCGGTGCTGGCCAGCAGCGGGCCGGGGCGCGTGCCGATGGTGCCCAGCGGCAGGTCGGGCCAGGCGTGCAGGCCGTACATGCGTTCGATGGGCGGGCCGAGGACTTTTCCTTCCATCAGGCCAAGCGAGCACAGACGGTCGGCGCCGCCGCCGCCTTCCTCGGCGGGTTGGAAGACCAGGGTGATGGGCTTGGGGCGCGGCATGTCGCGGAGGATGCGGGCGGCGCCGAGGAGCATGGTGGTGTGCCCGTCGTGGCCGCAGGCGTGCATGAGGCCGGGAGTGGTGGAGGCGTAGGGCGCGCCGGTGCGTTCGAGAATGGGCAGTGCGTCGATGTCGGCGCGGAGGCCGACGGCTCGGGTGCCCGGGGCGGTGGGGGCGGTTGCGGGCAGATGCGCGACGACGCCGGTGCCGCGGGTGGAGTTCGGGCCGGGGGCCAGGTGCGAGATGTGCGCGATGTTGAGCCGGGCGAGTTCCGCGGCGATGGTGGCGCAGGTGCGGTGCTCGTTGTACGCAAGTTCGGGGTGAGCGTGCAGGTCGTGGCGGATCGCGCGGAGGTCGGGCAGATGGGTGGCGATGGCGTCGCGCAGGCTCATGAACAGAGCCTAGCGGACGCGGCGGGTGTGAGGCCAACGGCTGGTTGTTCGGATTGTGATCGGTACTTGGGCCGGGCTTGCGGAGCGGGCGTGAATGGTGCCCGCTCAGGCGACGATGATGGCGATGATGAGCGTCAGGCCCACGGTGATGGCGATGACGACTTTGATGACGGTGGCGAGGATTCTGCCCACCGCGGCACCGGCGCCGGCCTTGAGTGAGGCGTCCCATTCCTTCTTCTTGATGGCCTTTTCGCCGAGAACCGCGCCCGCGCCCGCGCCGATGACGCCGCCGACAAGGGTGCCGATGGGCGGGACGAAGGCGGTGCCGACGATCGCGCCGACGAGTCCGCCGACGACCGAGAGCGCGGCGCTGGTCTTGCTGCCGCCGGCGGTGCGGGTGGTCGCGGCGGAGGCGAGCGCTTCGAGAACCTCGCCCACGATGGCCAGTGCGAAGCAGAGGCCAAGGGTCCACCAGGAGAAGAGCGGCCCGGCAGGGACCGCCGCGGTCGCGTTCACCGCGGCGAGTGTGGCGTCGATCGCGGGCGGGGTTGTGCCGGCGATGGACCACCACTGCAGGAGCGCGGCGACGAGCAGCATGAGCCACACGCCCGGGAGTGTGAGCAGGGCCATGACCAGACCCAGGAACACCGCGAAGATCATGATGGCCAGAGCCGAGAGGACCATGATGCTGGATTGTTGCCCGAGCGGGGGCGGTGGTTTCGGGGTGCTTGGGCGTTTGTGTCGGGTGAAATCGGGCGGGCCGTGTTGCCAATGACTTGGCATGGACTGGGCACTGTCGATGGCGCTTGGGCTTTCGCTGGCGGCGGCCGCGGGGCTGCGGGTTTTCGTTCCGATGCTGGCGCTGAGTCTTGCGGCGAACATGGGATGGGTGACGCCGACGGGGGAGTTGGCGTGGCTGGGGGATTGGCCTGCGATGGCGGTGCTGAGCGCTTTGTGCTTGAGCGAGATCGGGGCGTACTTCCTGCCGTGGGTTGACCATGCGCTGGATGTGCTGGCCACGCCGCTGGCGGCGGCGGCGGGGACGGTGGCCGCGGCGGCGACGTTCGATGTGGGGCATCCGATCGTGCAGTGGCTCGGCGCGGCGATCGTCGGAGGCGGTGTGGCCAGCGGTGTTCAACTGGCGGCGGTCGCGACGCGCGGGCTGAGCACCATCACCACCGGCGGCGTGGCCAATCCCGCGATCAACGCGGTTCAGAGCGTCGGCGCGGTGCTGCTGAGCGTGGTGGCGATTCTGCTGCCGGTGCTGGCGCTGGCGGTGTTGGTGGTGGTCGCGGTGCTGGTGGTCCGGTGGGTGGTCAGACGCGGCGTGCGAGCGGGGCGGACGGGGGGCACGGGGAGTGCACGGGCTGCGGAGGGTGCGGCGACGCGAGGAAGCGATGCCGCGGCGAGGTGCGGTGTGCGGCCGGCCCATACGCTGTGCGCATGAGTGCAACTGAACGTTCCGGTGATGTGCGCGTGGGCGATGCGGTCCCCGACTTTGAGCGGCGCGACTCACAGGGCGGCCGCTTCCGGCTGAGCGAGAAGCGCGGGGCGTGCGTTGTGCTGTTCTTTTATCCGAAGGACTTCACGCCGGGATGCACAGCGCAGTCGTGCGCGTTCCGCGATTCGTACGAGGACTTCACGGCCGCGGGCGCGACGGTGGTGGGCGTATCGAGCGATAGCGACGCGAGCCACCAGGGTTTCGCGGGAAAGCACCGCCTGCCGTTCACGCTGATCAGCGATGCGGACGGGTCGCTGCGGCGTCTGCTCGGTGTGCCCAGGACGCTGTGGCTGTTCCCCGGGCGCGTGACGTACGTCATCGGGCCGGACGGGGTGCTGCGGCACGTGTTCAACTCGCAGATCAACATCGGCGGGCACATCAAGTCAGCGCTGGAGGTTGTGCGGTCGCTGAGCGGAGCGGGCAAGAAGTAAAAAACGCCGACGCAGCACGAAGGCTGCGCCGGCGTCGCGTCGTCGATGGAATTACCGCGAGCCTGATTCGCGATTCAGGCGCGACGGCGGCGCGAGGCGAGCAGGCCGCCGAGCGCGATCAGGCCGGCGGATGCGGGGGTGGGGACGATGTTCTCCTCAACCCATTCCTCGATCGCCTCGTGCTGCTCCTCGCTGAAGGACTCGCCGTACTTGAAGACGATCCAGAACGGCAGCGAGCGCGAGAGATCTTCCGCCGTGATGTCGAACTCCAGCAGGTAGAAGCCCTCGGCGACGCCGGAGAGCGGGCCGCCGGCGGAGTCCTCGAGGAAGTAGGGGATGTGCTTGTGATAGTTCTGTCCGCCGACCAGGTCGAGCGAGAACGTCCGCGCGGGGTCGACGGCGGAGGGGTCGGCCGGGTCGCTGGCGGGGGTGGTGATGTCGAACGCGCCCAGGTCGTCGGCGATGCGCAGACGCGTGGAGGTCGCGGCGAACGTGGGGGCGTTGAAAGAGGTGCCGTTCCATCCCGATCCGTCGAAGAACTTGAGGCTGGATCGGACGGTGATGTTCAGCGTGGCGGTGGTGGTGAAGTTCGCGCCCAAGGTGCCCCAGCCCGGCTCATCGCCGAAGATCGACTCGGGGTCGGTGCCGGTCGCGGCGAAGTACGACAGCTCGCCCAGGAAGACGCGCGAGGCGCCGAGCATGGTCAGGTTGTCGTGGTCGTAGGTGCGCGTGGTGATCTGGCTGCCATCGAGCCAGAAGCCGACGTCGCCGCCGCCGGCCAGGGCGGAGGAGTTGGCGGCAAGACCGGCGATGCCGGCGACGGCCAGAACGCGCAGAGACAGCACAGAACTCTTCGAGATCATCTCATCTACTCCTGAATTCGAGACCTATCCAAACGAACCGGCGCAGGCCCGGCGGGCCTTACGGACAGCCGGCAAAGAACGAAGCAAAGAACGCGGTGAAGTCGCCGTTATCGACGGTGCCGTCGGGACCGGCGCCGGTCAGGGAGGTGTCGCCGTCGGTGTTGGCGATGTCGGCGATCAGGCGGGCGGGGTCGGTGTCGGCGAGGAAGAAAGCCGAGAAAAACGCGGTGAAGTCGCCGTTATCGATCGTGTTGTCCGGCCCGCCCGCAGGGAGCGGCTCGCCGTCGGTGTTGGCGATGTCGGCGGGTGAGCAGCCGGTCGGCGCGGCGGCGAGGTACGTGCTGGAGATGTGCTCGATGGCGGCGTCGCGGTCCTGTACGGACGCGTTGAGGCTCAGCACGAGAAAGTACGGCTCGCTCGGGGCGATGGTGCTAGACGAGTTCCAGAGTTCCATCTTCATCGCGTACACGCCGGCGTTCGCGGTGATGTTGAGCGCGGTGGCGGAGCGGTCGGCGAAGAGTTGCATGGCGAAGTGGCGGTGATAGGTGCCGTCGCTCCCGACGGAGAGGCCGAACCCGGCGACGGGATCGTCATCAACGCCCGAGTACCGCTGGAACGCGCCGAGCCGGATGCGCAGCACCGGGGACGTCACGGGCTCGAGTGCGACGCCGTTCCACTTGCGCAGTTGCCACAGGGTGTTGAAGCCGGTGGTGGTTCCGGGCGCGAAGGTGAACGGCTCGCAGTCATAGCCGGGATCGGTCGCTCCGGCGCTTGTTGACGAGAGCGCGACGGGGAAGATCCGCACGGGGAACGTCGGCGCGGGGGGCGAGAGCGTGCTGTCCACTGCGCCGGTGACGATCCGGCCGTTGGCGACGGTCAGAAGAATGTCGCCCTCGTGAACGGTGGACGTGCCCGCGGCGGCGGGGGCGGTCGCGAGCGCCGAGAGGCTCAGGGCGAGGGTCTGGGCGAGGGTCGCGGCGAGCGGAGCGCGGCGCCGGAGGTGAGGACTGGTGGTCGTGCTCATCGTGTGTTCCCCAAGGTGTGTGATGCGTCGGGGTCGAAGAGGTTGGTGTCGAACGAGCGGTAGACCTCGTCGAAGCGCTTGCTCGCGGCGTGGCCATCGACGAAGGCGTAATTGGCGATGCCGGTCCACGAGGCGGAATTGCCGCCCCAGGCGTTGATCTGCGATTCCTTCGCGGCGGTTTCGGGCGCGTTTTCCCGGCCGAGGTCTTCCCAGCTCTCGATGTGGACGTGATCGGAGCGGGCGTATGACGAGCCATCGTCGCCGCGGGTCATCATGAGCCAGTGCGCGGTGGTGCTCGGGCTGGTGATGTACTGGCGGCGGTCGTATCGCGAGCGCTTCATCAGTTCGGCGGGCGGGGCCTTTGAGCGCGTGAGGTAGTTGTTGAGGCCGTAACTGGTGAACCGGGCCAGTGCCGCGGCGGTGGGAGGGGAGGCGGGGCTCGCGTCGAACGCCGCGACGAAGGCGTCGAAGCCCAGGAGGGTGCTCCGGCCGCCCTCGCTGGCGGGCCAGAAGGGCGAGGAGTCCCCCGGCGAGCGGAGGATGAGGCTGCCGCCGGCGTATTCGCGGAGGAGGAAGGGCCAGGATTGGCGCGGATTGCCGACGCCGCCGTGTGCCAGGCCCGCATCGACGAAGTAGTCGCGGTTGTCGTTGGCGTAGAGCTCCTGCGCAACGGCGAGTTGGCGGAGCTGGGTCAGGCACTTGGTCTGCCGCGCGGCCTTGCGTGCCCCGGCCAGGGCGGGGAGCAGAACGGCGACCAGCAGGGAGATGATGGCGATGACGACGAGCAGTTCGATGAGCGTGAAGGCCCCGCGCCGTGCTCGGCGCTCGCGGGGGAGGGGGGACGGAATGTCCGCCATGTGCAACATCGTTGCAGAAGATATCCGCAACGATGTTGCAGGTCAAGGGGTGGCGCCGGTCTTCACGATCGGCACGGGGAGGCCGGATGGCGTAAGCCGCGGCGGCTTACGGGGCCAGGTCCACCACCACGCGGTCCGGGGTCGCTTCGCGGACATTGAGGCTGAAGCGGACATCGTTCTGCACGCGGCGGAGTTCGGTCAGCAGCGAGAGCAGATCGCCGGCGAACGCGGCGCGGAGTTTGGCGGGCGTGGCGCCGTCGGCGCTGGGGGGTTCGACTTCGCCGACGGGGCGGATGATGCCCGCAGCGCGGAGGGCCTCGGTCAGTGCCGCGGCTTTCTCGGGGGTGGCGTTGAGCAGTGCCAGTTCGAGCGTGGGGGACTCGCTGGCGGCCCAGGCGCGCTGAAGGTCGCAGGCGATCTGGGCGACGGCTTCGGTGGCCAGGCGATCGATGGTGGCGTCGAACTCGCCGGTGGGCAGGGCGGCGCTGACGCGGGCGGTGGCCAGCACGCGGGCGTCGTCGACGCGCACGGCCTTGAAGCTGAAGGTCACATCGCGGTCGGTGCCGTCGCGCGTGATGGTGCCGGTGGCGTAGATCGCGATCTTGGCCACATCGCTGCTGCGGACCAGCGCGGAGAACCGGCCGACATCCGCGGCCAGGGCCTCGCCGGGCTTCTGGCCCGCGGCGGCCAGCACGCGAGCGCGGGCGGTGTCGGCGTCGACGGTCGCCAGATTGAGCAGTCGCACGCCCAGACGCTGGAGCACGGCGGTCTCCATGCCGGAGGCGATGAGTTCGAAGGCGCGGACGTCGCGCGTGTCGCGGGGGTCTGTGGCGGCGGTCGCGTCGCCGGGGATGGTCACGCTGGTTGCGTCGCCGCCTGCTGCGTTGACGATGATGATGTTCTCGCCGGTGAGCGGGCTTGTGGCGGTGCGGGGGTCTCGGTCGGCGGCGCGGTTGACGAGCACGGCGATCGTCGGGCTGCCGGCGCGGGCGTAGCCGGCGCTGAGTGCGGCGCGCTCCTGTCGGCCCGCGGGCGTGTCGGTGAGGATGATCTCGGCGCAGGCGTCTGCCGCCCGCGCGGCGGTGCGCAGGCTCGCGCCGGGTGTGACCCGGAGCGTCACGGTGTTGCCGACGATCTCGCGCGGCTCGACGCTGACGCGCTGGAGTTGGCTCAGCACGCCGACGGCGGCGTTGCTGAGGCTCAGCGCATCGTCCTGGAACGTGACGAGCAGTTCGCTCGAAGCCTCGCTCTGGCCGGTGCGCTGGTCGGTGCTGCCGACGATCGAGCCGGGGCGGACGCGGACAACACCGGGAACGCGGCGGAGGAGCGTGCGGGCCTGCTCGAGGGTTTCGATATCGCTGGTGCCCAGCAGGCGGAGCGTGAACCGCTGGCCCTGGCCGGCGTAGCGCTGGGCGAAGTCGTCGATGAACTTGCGTGCGATGGCGCGCGCGTACTGCTTGACGTCGACGGGCGAGGCGGAGAGTTTCCAGTCAAAGCCGAAGGTCGCCAGGCGTGTGCCGCGGGTGGTGCTGATGGCTTCGAACGTGACGCGATCGGGCGATCCGTCGGCGTTCTCGCCGACAACGCGGACGACGAGCACGACCTCTGCGCCCAGGGTCGAGCCGAGCAGGTCGATCGCATCGCGCTCGCGGGACTTTGCGAGGATCTCGCCCAGTCGTGTCTGCGCGGCGCGGGCGGCCTGCGCGTCGACGAAGTCGGCCTCGGCCTCGGGCGTGTTGAGGACTTCTTCCAGCGACAGACGCAGCAGCGTCGCGAACGCGTCGGTATCGGTGGCGAAGCGCAGGCGGCCGAGATCCCGATCCAGCGATGAGAGCGCACTGCGCCCGACGATCACGAGCATCCGCGGCTCATCGGCGGCCTTGTACGCTTCGGCCCAGCGGGCCAGGTCGGGCGTGTAGAAGGCTTCAACCTGCTCGGGCGCCGTGTCGCGGGGCGGGTCTGCGAGTCGGCCCGGCTGCAGCGCAAGCGCCGTGGCGGCGGGCAGTGCGAGGCCGACGGCAAAGAGCAGGATCGCGGCAGGACGAGTGGTGCACGTGTTCATGGCGGACTCCGGCGTCGGCGTGTGCGGCTCGACGCGAGCGGTGCGTGTGCGGGGCGCGGGGCGTGGGGCGTGGGGCGTGGGCGGGGACTGCGGTGCGTGCGGATCAGCGGGCCGAGCGGATTTCCAGCCGCCAGCGCTCGGCCTTGCCATCAAGGGCGTTGCCGGTCATGAGCACCTGCTGGCGCGGCTCCATCATCGCGTCCATCCATCCGCTGGTGCGGATGAACCGGCCGTCGCGGTCGAGCCACGTCCACTGATACTGCACGGCGAACGGCGAATCCGAGAGCGAGCGAACCGGCACCTGCACGCGCAGCGGCCGCGTGTCGGTCGGCTGGTCGACGATGACCTGCGGCACATCAACGCCCATGAACTGACCGAGCCCGGACTCGGCGACAACGTTCGGGTAACTGCCCGACGCGATCGTGTCCGCACGCGGCGAGTCGGGGGCCTTGACGGTGTCGCAGCCGGCGAGGGCGAAGGCGAAGCAGAAGAGCGAAGTACCAAGGATCGTGCGGGTGTTCATGGGTGTTCCTGTGTTTGCCGGACGGAGGCTTCGGTGGGTTGAAGGCGGTACGGACTGGCGTGGTGTGCGTGTGCTTGCTGAGCTGTTCGTGTGCTGTTGGCGGCTCGGCCCTTCGGCCGTCCGTCGCCCGTGCGCTCCGATCATGCACTTCGATCAGTCGCGGCGATCGGATGAGGCTTTCGTGCGTGCGAGGTCTTCGGCGATGGCCCGAACGCGAGCCGAGCGCGGGGTGTATGGGCCGTGATCCTGCGAGAAGAGGCGGACGAAGCCGGTCGAACCCGGCGCGGGGGTGAAGAGCCACGTGCCGCCTTCGAGGATGTGCATGCCGAACTCGCCGGCGTCATCGAGGCCGACGATGCGGATGCCCTCTTCGCGATAGAGGTCTTGCAGGTCGCGAAGGCTGAGGCTTGTGAGGATTCCCGCCGCGTGCATGCGTGCGACGGATGCGTCGGTGGGCGTGCGGACGCAGCGCCCGCCGAGGATCCACGGCGTGAGGTCGTCGGCGGGGTTCGTGGCGGCAGCGGAGGTCGCCGCGGCATCGTTTGCGTAGCGCACGGTGTCGGCGGTCTGCCAGGGCTGGCCGGTTTCGGGCAGGCGGATGTAGTGCAGGTCGATGTTGCCGCTGCGCGGGCGGGGCACTGCGGGCAGGAGCAGGGCGGTCTCGGGACGGTTGGCGATCTGCACGCGCAGGCGCACCGGGGTGCTGGCGGTGCCGCCGATGGCCTCATCGCTCGTGGGCAGGCGGAGGAGCGCGACGTAGGTGCGCTGCGGGAGCAGTTCGCAGTGCCGCGTGTCGGCTCCGCTGGTGGACTTCATCGCCAGCCCCGCCAGAACGAGGCCGAGCCCCGCGAGTTGGACGCTGCGGTCATCACTGGCGCCGGCCATGACCGCGCCGCCGACGATGGCGACATCGCCGAGGGCGTTCTTGGCCAGGCGGAGGTCTTCGAGGTTGTTCCAGCGAAGGTCGCGTGCGAGGCGCACGGTGTCGGTGATTACCGGAAACGTCCGCCGATCCTGCCAATCGCCGGCGAAGGCCTGGACGATGAGCGGGGCATCATCGGGCGTTGAACCGAAGGCGGCGTCCCACGCGGCGATCGCGCCGCCGGGGCCGGTGCGGACCTTTCTGGGGGCGAAGCCTGCGTCGACGATCACCGCGCAGTTGAAGTCGCCCGTGCGGATGGTCTGCGCAAAGTCGCCGAGGCGCGGGGCGACCTTCTCGAGCGTGGCGAGGGTCTCATCGAGTTCGCCCGTGTCCTTCATCGCGCGGTTGGCCAGCGCCTTGAGGACGTAGCCCAGTTCGAAGTCGCTGGCGATGGGCGTGTACGCGAAGGGCTGGGCGTCGCCGCCGGTCGATGCGGCGTCGTCGCTGGCGGCGTCGATCACGCGTCTGCGGACCGCTTCCTGCCCGGCCAGGGAGTCGCTGGATGATGAGCGGCCGTTGAGGCTGCCGCTGAAGTCGCGCAGGAGAAAGAGCGAGTTGTTCGCCGCGGCGCGGACGTTGCCCCAGTCGCCGCGGATGCCGTCGCCGGCGCCGATGAGGCAGTAGGCCATGGCCTGCTCGAAGGGCTCGCCCTTCCAGATCCGCGCGTTGCCCTCACCCAGGATGAACGACCCGACGGTGTTGTCCTTGTTCAGCCCCTGCGTGCGGAGCAGGTCGTAGAGGCGCTCGCGCTGCGTGCGAGAGGACTCGGGCACGCCGTCGGCCAGTGAAAGCGCGACGATCTTGTATCGGTCGAGCAGGTAGTCGCGGTCGCCGGTGTTGGGGTTGGAGCGTTCGACGGCCTGCATGCGTGCCTCGCCCAGTTCGCCCCGGCGAACGAGGTCGATGAGTTGCTGATCGCGCTCGTACGGGGCGCAGCCGGCCAGGAGCAGTGCGACCGTGCCGAGGGAGCCCAGGCCGGCGAGCGCGACGCGGGCGCGTCGTGTGCTCGGGCGTGCCGGGATTGGCGTGGGCGCGGGCATCGGGAGGTTCAGTCGGCGACGACGCCGCGGGCGACGCGGGCGAACTCCGTGCGGCCGGACCAGACGACCTCGCGGGTGCGGACGTCGGTGAGCGTCCACTCGACGAGCGTGACGTCTTTGCGTGCATCGGCCACGCTGGAGACCAGCGCGGCCTGACGCGTGATGGTGCGGACCACGCCGGTGAGCGTGTGCGTCGGGGCCATGCTGGGCGCTTCGGGCACATCGATGCCCAGTGCGCGGACCTGCGCGACGTCTTCCGGCGGCAGCATCACGCGCACGCCGCGATCGTTCAGGAACGCGCGCACGCCGGAGTCGTTGATGAGCAGGGCGACGGGCGCCCAGCGGTCGCTGGCGCTGAGGCGGTCGTTGCTGCGGTTCTCCAGTTCGCGGGCGACGATGACCATCTCGTCGGCGGTCGGCGACGGTGTGCGCGGGCGGATGGGGCGGTCGGCGAAGTACGGTGCATCGGCGAGGGTCTGTCTCAGCCGCGGGCCGTCGATGGCGATGTCGGCGCCGCCCAGGCGCGTGGTGCCGGCGGTCGGGGCGCACGCGGCCACCGCCGAGCACGCGGCGAGCATGGCCGCCCAGAGTGCCATGTGCCGGCGCGTGACGCGTGAACGCGCGGCGGGGTTGATCGGGGTTCGGGCGTGGGGTTGGGGTGGGTGCGTCATCGCCGTGGTCCGATGCCGACGCCGGGCATGCCGGCTCAGCGGAGTTGCTTGAACTCGAACTGCTCGGCGAAGACGATCTCGCGCGAGGCCAGGTGGGTGACGGTCATGTCGAAGATGTAGTTGCTCTGGATGTTCCCGCCGCGCTTGATCTCGTCGAAGTTCCCGCGGATGACGTAGACGAACTCGGGGTCGTATCGGCGAGTGGGGGTGCGTGCGGTGCCGCGGCTCTCGTCGAGGAGGTCGGGCGAGCGGCCGCCGCTGAGGCGGTCGGCCTCGGCGTCCATCGTCGAGCCGCTCTCGACGACGAGGAATCGCTGGCGGAGTTGGTTGTTGTTGACCAGCCCGATGAAGACGCGGCGCTGAATGGCCTCAAAGTCGCTGCGGGGCGTCGTGGTGCGGTTGTTCAGGCCGCCGAACTCCAGGACCACGCGCTTGCCCGCGGCGTTGGCCTCGGCGATCCGCGGCTCGGTCAGGATGCGATCGGCAAGACCCTGCGCGACCTTGTCGCTGAACGCCAGGAGGGTGGTTACGTCGGCCTCGGGCGAGCGGGCATCCAGCCGCGTGCGCTCGCGGGCGTCGATCACGCCGCCGGTGTCGCCCATCGGCGGCTGGGACTGGCAGCCAGACATGAGGCCCAGCGTTCCGGCGAGCGCGGCGGAGAGAATGGAAGAGGTGGTGATGCGCATGGTCGTCGACTCCTTGGGTGCCCCTCAGGCCGAGGGTGGTTTCCGGACCGCTTTCGGCGTCGGCGGATGCGCAGATTCGATCCGTGCCGTGCTCGTGGCGGGAGCGTATACGGACCTCGGGTCCTCCGGATGGGTGGATTCGGCGGCCTTACAGCCGGATTGGATTACCGAGGTGGTCCACGCGGCCGATGCGGCGTGCAGGCCGGAGCGCCGGGGCTTGTCGGCTGGCGGCGTCGATGAGATGTTGATGATGCGGATGGCAGAGGACGGGTGGAAGGGGTTCGAGGGTAAACCCTCATCATGAGGGGTTTGCCCTTCTCGCCTTGGCGACGCGAGCGGTGTAGAGTGACCATCGCCGCGTGCGGATCGGTTTGGGTTTTGATCGCATCCGCGAGCGTTGAGCAGTCGAAGACGTGAGCCGACAGGTTGTCCCGCTCTCGAGGTGTGCAGGACGCACGCAGACATTTGGTGCGAGTGAATCGCCGACGAGCAGACCACATGATCGAAACGCGAAACAGCACGCCGTACAGCGACGCGCGCCCGGTACCGGCCTTTGCGCGTGTGGAACCGAAGGTGACGGTCTGGTCGGTGATCACGGCGCGTCCGGCGCGGGGCTGGCCGGTGTCGCTGATGGCCAAGGGACTGGGTGTGGTGGCGATGCTGGCGGTGGTGTCGCTGTCGGCGATCGTGGTGAAGGAACTCAGCCGCAGCACACCGCCGCCGACGGCCATGGTGCTGACGGAGTTGGGTCAGACTGTCGGGTCGGAAGGTGAGGATGGGTTGTTCGATCCGTTGAATCTGACGATCGATGCTCCGCTGCCGATCGCGGATCCGATGATGGGCGAGGTGAAGGCGATCGAGCCCGAATCTGGTCCGATCGTCGATGAAGTTGCCCCGATCGCGCAGGACGACTGGCTGCCCAAGGGTGCGATCCTCGACACGAGCATTCGGTTCTTCAACGGGCGGCCGATGCGTCCGGCGCGGACGATGACGATGACGGTCACGGCGTACTCGCCGGATGAGCGGTCGTGCGGTGACTCGGCCGACGGCATCACGGCTTCGCTGCACCATGTGACGACCAACGGCTACCGGCTGGTGGCGGCGGACCGCCGCGTGCTGCCCCTTGGCACCAAGATCTCGATCCCGGGCTACGACCGCGGCGAGATCGTTCCGGTGCTGGATGTGGGCGGTGCGATCAAGGGAAATCGGCTGGATGTGCTGTTCCCGACGCACGAGCAGGCGCGAGCGTGGGGGGTTCGTCGGCTGCGGGTGGTGGTGTGGGAGTATGCCGACGGCAAGCCGGCGGAGAACTGGCGTGCGATCCGGGACTCCCGTCCGACGGGCCAAAGTCGCCGGTAAGCGGGGCGGCGGGGGTTGAACTTGAGTCAAACGGGGGTCGGAGAGGGGCGTTTGGGTGGTTCCAGCGTCCGATGCCGGTACACTTGCGGTTCACGATTGATCCCACGAAGCGCCACGCCGAAAGTCGGCTGCGGGGATCCAGGCGGGTTCGCAGTTGCGAAACTTGCCGTGGCGGAGACGTTGTCGGTCAAGTCGAGCAGGTCCATGGAATCGAACTCCCCGTCGTCCAGCACCCCGTCCACCAGCCCCGAAGCGACGCAGGCCCCGGCCGGCGGTGCGGAGGCTGCCCCCGCCAATGCCGCGCCCGCGGCGCCGGCCAAGCCGGCGAGCGATCCGCGCAAGGGTCTTCCGGCGATCGCGCGAGCGCAGGTCATCGGCAGCGAGGGCTCGGAGTCGCCCGGCGGGCGACGCGGCCCGTTCGGCGGCGGCGACCGCAACCGCGGCCCGCGCCCCGGCGCGGGCGGCGAGCCCGGCCCCAAGGCGCCGGACACCCACAGCACGCTCCGCTCGGTGCGTGATGAGGGCGGCGCGATCGACAGCGAGACGGCCAAAGAGATCGCCGACATGATGGACGACGTGGCCAAGAGCGCGCCCGAGAAGGGCAAGGGCAAGGCACGCCCCGCGCCGGTGAACCACGATGTGGTCCCGCTGGGCGGCAAGCAGACGGCCCACCTGCGTGGTCCGCGCAAGGTCGAGAGCGGGCGCGAGCATCGCACGGGCAAGGTCGTGTCCGTCGGTCCGAGCGACATCTTCATCGAGTTCGGGCCGAAGGAACTGGGCGTTCTGCCGCGGATCCAGTACAAGGAAGGCGACACCCTGCCCACGCCGGGCAGCGAGATCGAGGTGGTCGTCGACAAGTTCTCAAGCGAGGAGAGCCTGTTCATCTGCTCGCGCCCCGGCGCGGTTCAGAAGGCGGCGTGGGAGCTGCTGCAGATCGGGCAGATCGTCGAGGCGCGGGTGACGGGTGTGAACAAGGGCGGTCTGGAGCTCGAGGTGGCCGGTCACCGGGCCTTCATGCCGGCGAGCCAGGTGAGCCTGGATCGGATCGCGGACCTGAGCGTGTTCATCGGCGAGAAGTTCCCGTGCCAGGTGACGCAGCTTGATCGTCGCGGTCTGGGCAACATCGTGCTGAGCCGGCGCGACCTGCTGGGTCAGGAGCGCAAGGAGAAGGCCGAGAAGCTCAAGGCGACGCTGGCCGAGGGCCAGACGCTCGACGGCACGGTGCGGAAGATCATGCCGTTCGGCGCGTTCATCGACCTGGGCGGTCTGGACGGCCTGTGCCACATCAGCGACATGACGTACGACCGCGTTGTGCCCAGCGAGAAAAACGTCGCCAAGTATGTCAAGGAAGGCGAGAAGGTTCGCGTTCAGATCCTGAAGATGGATCTGGAGAACAACCGCATCAGCCTTGGCATGAAGCAGTTGTCGGCGGATCCGTTCATGACGGCGACCAACGACATCACCGAGGGCGCTGACGTTACGGGCAAGATCGTGCGGATGACCGAGTTCGGCGCGTTCGTCGAGTTGTCGCCGGGCGTGGATGGTCTGCTGCACATCAGCGAGATCAGCCGCAAGCGCATCAACAAGCCCGAGGACGTGCTCAAGCAGGATCAGGTCGTGACCTGCCGCGTGCTGAAGATCGACCCGCAGACCCGTCGCGTGAGCCTGTCGATGAAGGCGCTGGAGGCCGAACTGCCCAAGGAGCCGCCGCGTCCGGGCTCGCGCGAGGCGTTCAAGGCCGAGAAGGAAGCGCAGAAGAACGCGATGATGCAGGCGCGTCTGGAGGAACTGTCCAAGGAGACGCCCGCGCTGCGTCGCCAGCGCGAGGCCTTCCGCAACAAGAACCTCAAGGGCGGTTTCAGCAAGAAACTGCCCAAGAACGAGAACCCCTTCGGCCTGACGCTCGGTCAGAAGTAAAGCGTCGACCGCTTCTCTCGGAACATCACACAAGGCCCTCGGCGCATGCCGGGGGCCTTTTTCGTTCCGGGCGCACCGACGGCGGCGCTACGCTCGGCGCATGACCACGACCACGCTGTTCCTGCTCCGCCCGGACTTCGACGACGCGGCCTTCGGCCCCGGAAAGTTCTACTGCCCGCACTGCGTCGCGCTCGAGGGCTTGCTGGCCACGTATCCGAGGCTGCGTCACGAGATCGCAGTCAGGTATGTCGACTTTCCCCGCCCGCGGCCCGCGGTCATCGCGGAGATCGGCGAGGCCAACCAGTCCTGCCCGGTGCTGGTTCTTGGTGCGAACGAGGCATCGCGGCCGGACCTGCCCGCGTCCGCAAGGCGTGCGGAGAACGGTCGCGTGTTCTTCGTCGGCGAGAAGGACATCGGCGCGTACTTCGCGGTGCGGTTCGGCATCGCCAGATCGCACTGAGGGCTGTTGATCCGGATCGAATGAGGTTCGGAGCCGGTCCAAAATGGCCGCAGGCCCGTGCGGTTTGCACGGGCCTGCGCTGTGGATCGGGCGTGGGCGGTAAGCCGAGTTCTGTCGGGCCCGGTGGTATCCGCACATGGCGGACGGACCGGGCCGCACGATCATTTCTCTGCGCCGAGAGTCACCCCTCGGCTGGAGCGGTCCACCCGCAACCATTCCCGCCGGACGAGCGGTCGGCGGCCGGTTTCCCGGCCGTCGCGGTTGCTGCGTGACCTTGCACGCGACGAGGTTTGCCGTGCCCGCGGTGTTGCCAACGCGGCGGTGGGCTCTTACCCCGCCGTTTCACCCTTGCCTGATCCCGGTTTGCACCGGGCCATCGGCGGTCTGTTCTCTGTGGCACTGTCTCTCGCCCCTCGATCCGCGGGGCGGGTGGGCGTTACCCACCGTCGTGTCCTGTCGTGCTCGGACTTTCCTCCGGACGGCTTGCGCCGCCGGCGATCGCGTTGCCACGCCGTCTTGACTTGTCAAGTGTTATCCTACGCCCATCGTGCTTCCCCCGAGCCGGTGAAGGCCATGTCGACCCCACGCAGCACCAACCCGCGCAGCAGCACACGCGGCAGCGGGCCGCGGGGCGCGGCGGCACGCGCGGGCAAGCCCGATGCCTTGGCCGCGGGAGGCGAGGCGCCCGCGATCGCGCCGGGGCCGCGTGTCTGCGTGTGGCTGCGGCGCGAGCAGCAGATGCTCCTTCGCCAGTGCGTCGCGATCGGTGCGTGGCGGATCATGGGCATCGGCGGGCCGGCGGAGGTCGGTGCCGCGAGTGCATCGGGGTCGGCGGGAGGAGATGGGGCCTCGGGCGGGGTGTCGGCGGGTGTCGGCGGGAGCGAGGGCGAGACGCCGAGCACCGCGCAGTTCGCAGAGCAACTCGGCGCGCGGGCGCTGGGCGATGACCTGCGATCGGCGTTGTCGATGCTCGGCGGTCTGAGCGGCGAGGAACGCCCCGACGCGGTGCTGCTCATGCACACGGGCGACTTTGGAATCATCCCCGCGACGCGCGACAGCGACGCCGACGCCGCGGCGGATTGCACAACGCGCGGCGTGCGGCTGCTCTCGCTCGATCCGCTGCCCGCGTCGCTGCTGAGCCTGGGCGAGCGCGATGCGGGGCAGGGCGCGGCGGTGGTGGCCGGGCCGGAGGGGCTCGGGTCGATCGGCGATACCGCCGCGAGCGACCCGGCGATCGCGGGGTGGTCGATGCCGCTGGGCCTGTGCCGGCTCTCGCCGGCGCTGGGGCAGGTGCTGACGCTGATGGAGAGTTTCGGCCCGGTGCGCACGCTCGCGGTGCAGTGCCTGGCAACCCCGGCCGAGGGCACGCTCGGGGCGCGCGTCTTTGATGCGATGGACATCGTTCACGCGTTTCTCGGCCAGCCGGAGACGATCGACGCGGCGTACATCGGCGTGCACGATCGCGGCCTTCATCCGCTGCCGGGCGAGCACCTCGGTGGCCTGCACGGCGATCTGACGGCGAATCTGCGTTTCGCCGGCGGGCGAGCCGCGGCGGTGGTGTGCTCCGACCGCGCGGGGCGCTTCGAGCACTTGCTGACGATCATCGGCCCGGGCGGACGCATCCGCGTGTTCAACGACGGCTTTGAGTGGACCGATGCGCGCGGGCGGAAGATCGATGAGTCGCGCCGCGCGGGCGCGAGACGGACCAGCACGCTGCGCAAGCCCGCGATTGATCAGAGCGACACGCCGTCGCCCGGGGCCAGCGTGATCGTCGAGCAGGTTCAGCGCGTGATGGACCTCGGTGCCGCGGCACTCGGCGGCACGCCGATCGTGCGGTATCCGGAGGTTCTTGCGATGGCGCAGGCCGCGCTGCTCAGCGCCCGCACCGGCGAGGGCGAGCGTCCGGCGACGCTGCTGCGCATGGCGGGGCTGGCGTAGGAAAGTTCAAAGTTCAAATTGGGAAAAAACAAGTCCTGGAAGGTCGATTCATGGTTGAAACGCCCGCAGGCCGATCTTTTTCGGGCGTTGTCGTTTGAGCGGCGAAGCTGGCCTCGAGGCAGCTCGAATACCATCGACGCATGACTTCGTTCTCGAAGCTCAACGACGGCTGGAACGCCGAGCCAAATGCACCGCATGCCCAAGTGAAGGTCGATGGGGCAGATTTGGTACTGTCGTTCGGGTTGAACCCATGGCAGTTTCCGCGGTACAACGAAGGCGACATGGGCGTGCTGCGGTTCCGACACTGCTCGCGATATCGCTTGGGCCCAACGAACGACGAGGGCTGGTATCGAGGCCAGTGCCGATTCAGCGGGGTGGCGCCCGAGTGGGGTGAGTTCTATGAGGTGAAGGGCGACCTTCGTCTGCGCGAGTGCCCCAAGGACTGGATTCAGGTCAGTCCATCGAGCTCCCAATCGCGGCACTTTCTGTTCTACCTGCGTGATCAAACGTTTGAGTGCGACGCTGAGGATTGGTCACTGACGGTGAACCGGGCATTTTGAGCGAATGCGCTTCGCACGGTGAAGCTCCATCCCCTAACGCCCTCCAAGAAGAGCTCTATTGGTGTCCTGTCACTCCGGGGCGTGTGATTTGCTCCAGCGCCTTCGTCGCGCGGAGGGCTTGGGCGTGTGCGCGGACATCGTGCACACGGAGGATGCGAGCGCCTGCGGCGACGTGGGCAAGGCTCAGCGCGAGCGTGCCGGGGAGGCGATCGTGCGTGGGCAGAGTGGGGGCGGGTGCGTCCTGGGCTTGCGGGTCTGTCGGTGGTGCGCTGATGCGGCCGACGAAACTCTTGCGGCTCAGGCCGCTGAGGATGGGGAAGCCCAGATGCGCGATCGTGCCGGTGCCGCGGATCAGCGCGAGGTTCTGCTCGACGGTCTTGCCGAAGCCCAGACCCGGATCGAGCACGATGGCCTCGTGTCGCACACCGGCGTTGATCGCGTTGACGGCCAGGCGCGAGAGATGCTCGGCGACATCGAGCACCACGTCGGCGTAAGCGGGTGGGGGCTGCTGGCCCGGTGTGCCGTAGCGATCGCTGAAACTGTCGCGCGTCGGGTCGGTCAGCCGGTGCATCAGGATGATGCCGCGGGAGAGCCGCGCGGCGAGCGCGAGCATTTCGGGATCTTCCGTCCCGCCGGAGACATCGTTGATCGCGTCGGCGCCCGCCTCGATCGCGGCGAGGGCAACGGCGGCGCGGGTGGTGTCGATGGTGATCGGCGCGGACGACTGTTCGCGGATCGCGCGGATGACGGGCACGACTCGGGCGACCTGCTCCGATTCACTGATGCGATGCGCCCCGGGCCGGGTCGATTCGCCGCCGACGTCGATCGCGTCGGCGCCGTCGCGGAGCATCGCGATGGCCAGCTCCGCGGCGTGCCGCGGGTCGCGGATGGTGCCGCCGTCGGAGAAACTGTCCGGCGTGACGTTGAGAATGCCCATGACTTTGGGGCTTTCGAGCGTCCAGGCAAGACCGGGGCGCAAGGCCCAGACGGCATGGCTCGATCGGGGCAGTTGGGCGGTGGTCACGTTCACATCGTTGGCGAGCATCAGGCCGGTGACCGACGGCCAGAGCAACAGCGGCGCGAGAGACGCGAACCGCGGCAACTCGCCAGGGGCTCGCGAGCGAGACCATGCTCCGCGTGCCCGCGTTTTGCGGCCAAAAACATGAACAAAAACAAAGAGGCCCCGCGGCGAAACGCCAGCGAGGCCTCAGGGGGGGGGTGCTGAGTTGATACACAGAGTCTAACGCCGGTCCGATCTTTGTCAAGCCCCCAACCTCTCACGATCCCGAAAAGCCCGAAAAGGGGGCACTCGGAATCCCCCTATGTAGGTGGACCTGGGCGCGTGCCAAGATCGGGCATCCGGGGCGGAAAAGTCAGAAGCCGGGGCGCTTCTTCTCGCCGCCGCCCTTCTTGGCGGGCTCATCGGCGGGGGGCTCTTCACCGCCGCCGGCCTGCGCGGCCTGAACGGCCTTGGCGATGTCGGCGAAGGCCTTGATGACGGAGTTGGGAACGTACACGGTGCTGCGGGCGGCGCCGGCGTCGGTGGAGATGCCCAGCGCGACCGGGGGCAGTTGCTCGGGCAGGTCGACCTGCACGCCGCCGAGGAACGCGCCGGCCAGCGGCAGGACGGAGTCGATGACGGTCTTGGTGCTGATGAAGATCTCGGCGGCGCGGCCGGGCGCGAGCTGCTCGCCGACCTGCTTGACGAAGGTGTCGGTGGTCAGGCCGTTCTCACCGTTGGCGGCCTTGACGGCGGCGTTGAGCTGCTCGGTGCTCTTGGCGTAGGTCTGGACGAGGAAGTTCTCGCCGCGGACGGAGTAGCCGTTGGGTCCGCCGGCGAGGCCATAGATGTAGACCATGGCCTGGGCCATTTCGGGCGCATCGGGGTTGGGCAGCAGGCGCATGGACCATGCGTCGGCCTTCTTGCCGTTGACCTCGGCGGGGCCCTTCTCGCGGTCGTAGAAGCCGTCGGCGATTTTGTCGGTCTTGAGTTGATCGATGGTGGCCTTGTAGTCGTCGGCGAGCGCGCCCGGGTCCTTGGTCTCGTGGTAGACCACGCCGCGGGCCAGAACGCCGGCGGTGATGCCGGCGGGATTGCGGGCGGCGAGGAAGGAGACGCCGGACATCTTGGCGTAGGTGTCCAGCGTGCGGCTGATCATGCTCGCCTGCTCGGCCCCAGCGGGCTTGGGCATTTCGCGGAGGAACTTGAGCAGTTCGGGGTTGGCCAGATCGAGTGCGAAACTGGCGACGAAGCGGTCGTTGGGGAGCTTGCCGGTCAGTTCGTGAGCGCGGCCCGGCTTGGCGGCGATGGCGGCCATGCGCGAGCCTTCCTCGAAGGCGGTGACCATGTCGAGCGACACGCCCATCTCATCCAGGCGCAGGCCGAAGACCATGGCGCGGGTCTGATCGATGAAGGAGTCGGCGAGGAACTTGATCTGCGCGGTATCGGGCGGCTCGGGGAGCGGAGCCTGCATGAGGGCCATATCCAAGCCGCTGGCGAAGCCGTCCTTGAGTTCGGCGCGCATCGGGGCGACGTTGATGATGGCGATGAGGTCGCTGGACTCGGCGAGCTTCACGCCGACGGGGCCGATGGTCTTGGCGTGCGCGGCGTTCTTGCCGGTTTCGCCCTTGAAGGCCTTGATGAACTCGCCGTCTGCGCCCATGACGGCCATGCCGCCGTCGAGCTGCTTGATGAAGACATCGGTGCCCTGAACGTTCGCGGAGGCGACGCCGTCCTTCACTTCACCGCCGAGGCCCTTGACGAGGGTGTCGAAGTTGGTGACGGGGAACAGGAGTGTGCCCTGATCCTCAACGCCGCCCTTGGGCAGGCCGAAGAACACGGCGACGGGGCCCTGCTTGCTGACGGCGCCCTCGATGCCGGCCATGGAGAGGAGCTGGTCGATGTTGACGGCCTCGGCGGGCAGGCCCATGAGCGAGGCGAGCGAGCGAACGTCCTTCTCGAGCCCGTCGATGCTGGGGATGATGATCGCCGCGCTGATGTCCGTGGGCAGCCGATCGGCGATCGCGGGCATGGCGCTCGCGGAGCCGGCCAACACCAGCAGCGACAGAGCCGGAGCGCACAGACGAGAGAGACGATTCATGCAGAAGCCTTTCGAAACGGGTGGGGAGGGAGGGGTGTGGTGGGCGTTGTCAGGCTCATGTGGGAGCCCGAGACAAGCCGCGTCCAGTCGCGAACGCCCGGTGCGTTCGCCGGATCCGGCAGCGCGGATGTCAGCATCGCGCGGCCCGAAACCGAGGGCGAGGAGTATAGGGAGAGGCCCCACCGTGGTTTCACGAAGCGCGTCGATTCCAGGCCCGGCCCTTTCTCAGCCAACCCGGCCGACCTGACCTCAGACTCTTCCTGACCCGGCTGCCGCCTGTCCCACGCGTTTACGCAGGATGGCCAGCAGTGTCGGGGGTTCGAGGCTCTGGGGTGGGGGGCGGAAGTAGACCTCGGGCACTTCGCCCGGCGTGCGGATCGGCAGGGCGGTGACCGTGCCCTGCACGCCGTGAAAGGCGCGCACAACAGCACTCGGATCGGTCGTGCGCAGGACGACGTCCTTGCGATCGCGCACGGTGACCGAGCGGATGCCCAGGTGGCGGGCGCCGATGCGGACCTCGGCGAGCTGGATCAGGCGATCCAGCCCCGGCGGGAGCGGGCCGTACGCGGCGAGCAGGTCGGCCTGAACCTTGTCCAGTTCCGCCCGCGTCGATGCCAGCGCGACGCGCCGGTACGCCTCGAGCCGGCGGATGTCCGCGGGGATGTACGAGCGCGGAATGGTGCCGAAGATCCCGATATCGACCGTTGTTTCGCTCGGCGCGGCGGTCACCTCGTTGCGCAGTTGGCGCACCGCCTTGTCGAGCAACTGGCAGTACATGTCGTAGCCGACGGCGGCGATGTGGCCGCTCTGCTCGGGGCCGAGGATGTTGCCCGCGCCGCGGATCTCCAGATCGCGCATGGCGATCTTGAAGCCCGCGCCGAGCATGGAGTACTGCTCGATGGCCTTGAGGCGCTTCTGGGCGTTCTCCTTCATCGGGCGGTCGGCCGGCAGCAGCAGATAGCAGTACCCGCGGTGTTTGCCGCGGCCGACGCGCCCGCGTAACTGATGGAGTTCGGCCAGGCCGAAGCGATCTGCGTCGTTGATGAAAATGGTGTTGGCGCTGGGGATGTCGATGCCCGACTCGATGATGGTCGTGCTGACGAGGATGTCGGTCTGGCGGCGCATGAATCTGAGCATGACCTGCTCGAGTTCGCCGTCGGCCATCTGGCCGTGGCCGATGTCGATGCGGGCATCGGGGGCCATGCGGCGGATGTCGTCGGCGACGGAGAGGATGTTGTGGATGCGGTTGTGAACGAAGAAGACCTGGCCGTCTCGCGCCAGTTCGCGGGCGATGGCCTGGCGGATGCGCATCTCGTTGTACGGCGCGACATCGGTGACCACCGCGCGTCGATCCGATGGGGCGGTGGCGAGGCTGGAGATATCGCGAAGGCCCAGCATCGACATGTGCAGCGTTCGCGGGATGGGCGTGGCGCTGAGGGTCAGCACATCGACGATCATGCGGAGCGAGAGCAATCGCTCCTTGTGCTCGACGCCGAAGCGCTGCTCCTCATCGATGATGACCAGGCCAAGGTCCTTGAAGCCGACGTCCTTGGACAGCAGGCGGTGCGTGCCGATGACCACATCCACGCGTCCCTCGCGGACATCCTCGAGCACCTGGTTGATCTCGCGCGTGGTCTTGAATCGCGAGAGGCTCGCGACGCGGAAGGGGTAGTCGCGCATCCGTGCCGCGAAGGTCCGCTCGTGCTGCTCGGCCAGCACGGTTGTCGGCACGAGCACCGCGGCCTGTTTGCCGGCCTCGATCGCCTTGAACACCGCGCGGATCGCCAGTTCCGTCTTGCCGTAGCCGACATCGCCGCAGAGCAGGCGGTCCATCGGGCGCGTGGCCTGCATGTCGCGCTTGATCTCGCTCAGCGCCGCGAGCTGGTCTTCGGTCTCGTCGTACGGGAACTCGTCCTCGAACTGCCTTTGCCAGGGGGTGTCATCCGGGTAGCGGATGCCGGGCATGCTCTCGCGCGCAGCGCGCACGCGGAGCAACTCCGCCGCGAGGTCGCGGACCGACTCGCTGACGCGCTCCTTCTGTTTCTTCCAACCCTGGCCGCCGAGCGTGCTGAGTTTCGGCCTGCCGCTGAACGAGCCGACATACTTCTGCACCTGGTCGACGTTCATCGCCGGGACGTGGAGCTTGGCGCCCGCGTCGAACTCCAGCGTGAGGAACTCCATCATCTCCGGCTCGGCGGCGGGTCTGGCCGGCGATGGCGACGCCGCGGCGGCACGCGCGGGCGAGCCCTTCTTGCCCTTGCGATCGCCAAGTCCCGCGCCCGGCGGTGCGCCCGGCAGGCGGTCCTCGATGCTCTTTGGGCCTTCGCCGGGCCTGAGGAGTTTGAGTCCGGTGAATCGCGCGATGCCGTGCTCGCTGTGAACGACGTAATCGCCGACTTGCAGGTCAAGGAACGTGTCCATCGCGCGCCCGGCGCGCAGGCGTCCGGTCGTGCGCACGCGGCGCCTTGGCGCAACGCGGCCCAGCAACTCGGCGTAGCCGATGATCAGCCGCGGCCGACTCTCGCCGGTCCAGATCACGCCCTGATGCAGATGCGCGACGCAGGAGCGGACCATTGCCGCGGCGTCGGCACCCGCGTTCTCTCGGAGCAACTCGCCGAGCCGGTGCTGCTCGCCGGCGTTCTCGCAGACGACCAGAACGTCCATTCCCTGCGACTGGCCCGGCGTGACGGCGTGCGACTGGCCTTCATCGAGCCCGCCTCGGGCCATGCGGACCAGTTCAGCAATGGCCTGGCTGGCATCCTCGGGCATGGCCGGCGCGGCCTGGGTCGGCCAGTCGAGCACCGCTTCGCGCTCGCCGCTGGCGTACTGGCCGATGGCGGTGCACTCGATCAGGCACGAGGTGGCCTTGCGTGCCGCGGCGAAGACCGCCGGCGGGCCGAAGATCCCGCGCGGATCGGTCACGCGTTCGAAGTACCCGCGCGCCTGCTCGGTCAGTTCCATCACCTCCGCCAGCACGCCGACGAACAGCGGTCGGCCAGCCGCATCGCGCGGCAGAAGGTCCAGGAAGTTCGCGTGGTGGGCCTCGCTCCGCAGGCTCTCGACGCTCGCAACGACCAGACGTACCGCGTCGATCGCACGGTCGGCGCCCATGGTGTCGGGATCGACCTCGCTCATGCGTTCGATCGTGTCGCCGAAGAAGTCCAGCCGCACGGGCACGCCGCCGGTGCTGATTCGCAGGCCGTCGACTTCCCCGGCCCCGGAGGGCTCGCCCGGGGGGAAGATGTCGAGAATCCCGCCGCGGATGGCAAAGTCCCCCGGCTCGCCGACGGCATCGGTCCTGCGGTAGCCGGCGGTGTCGAGCCATCGGACGATGTCGCCCGGTGCGTGGTCTTGGCCGACCCGGAGCGTCAGCAGCGCGCGGGCCAGCGTGGCGCGATCGGGCACGCTCTGCATCAGCGCGTGGATCGGCGCGATGAGCACGCTCGGCGTGCGCGCCGCGGCCTCGGCCCAGTCGCTCAGGCCCTCGAGCACGCCGAGCCTCGCGGCCAGGAGATCCACGCTCGCGCTGCTCTCACCGGGGAGCGCCTCCAGCGCCGGCAGCAGCCTCACGGCGACGCCCATGCTCTCGAGTTCCGCGTGCGCCTCATCGGCATCGTCGACGTGGGCGACGATGAGCAGCACCGGGCGGCGGAGCCGCTCGCTCAGCGCGCCGCTCAGCAACGAGCCCGCGGTGACGCCGCAGGCCGAGCCGCCCGTGCCGTGGCGAACGACCACACGCGTGCTCGCCTCGATGGCCTGAGCAAGGCGCTGCGCGGCGGGCGAGCGGGCCAGATCGGCGAGAATCGCGCGAGCGGCCGGATCGGCACCCGCGGGCGCGGATTCGGCATTGCCCGGGGCGTCGGCCGCGCGGGCGCCGGTGGGTGTGCCCTGGCGTGTGCCGGTGCCAGTGCCAGTGCCTGTGCCTGTGCCCGGGCGTGCGGTTTTGGGCTCGGTCATTGCCGATGGTCCTTCCAAAAATGGCCGCACGCCGCCGACCGAGCGCCGGGGCGTCGGGGCGGATGGCTGCTCCTCGGCCCGCCGAGCCGATCGGCGGGTGTTCGGGGGATGATAGTGCCGACGGGGGCAAAAAAGTGAGGCGCTGCGTGCCGTGAAGCAGAGGTGAACGGATATCCGGGCGGGAGTGGTCGAAGTTGGGGGATCTCGGATCCATCGGCCGCGATCTGGCGAAACCACGGCCACCGGACGATGTACACTTGTCGGGAACCCCGAGCGGCCTCGGAGCGTCCAATCGGGCTGTGGGAGCGGGTGAACCTCAGGAGTTTTTTCATGAATCGGCACGTTGGTATCGGCATCGCGGCGCTCTCGATCCTTGCGGGCGTGGCCTGCTCGGCTCAGGCGCAGACGAAGTTTGAAAACGATTTTGCTCGCTTTGCTGATCCGGAGATCCGGCGCGAGGGCGCGGGCGAGGCCCGCGTTCGGCTGAACCGGATGGAGCACAAGGCCTTTGACGCATCCAGCCTGTCGAACCTGAGCGACTGGGTCAACGGCGACGCGCCGACGGCCGACGAGCTCAAGGGCAAGGTCTTGGTCATCACGACCTGGGCCGGTTGGATCAATGCCTCGACGCAGCTCGTCTCGCGACTGAACGCGATGCAGAACGAGCACGGCAAGGACGGCCTTGTGGTCATCGCCGTGCACGACGGCCGCCGCTGGGAGGAGATGGGCAAGAAGTTTGTCGCCGACAACGGCATCAAGGTGCTGGCGGCGCAGGACAAGGACGGCAAGTTCCGCGCGTCGATGCAGATCGATCAGACGCCGGACATCTACGTTGTCGACCGTGCGGGCAACCTGCGCTACGCCGACATCGAGACCGACTCGCTGAACGCGGCCATCGAGAAGCTCGTCGCCGAGACCCCCGAGGTCGCGAGCAAGGCGCCCGAGGCGTGGCTGACGAAGCTGCGCGATGAGCGGACCAACGCCGGCCGCACGCGCGATCTGGCCGAGGTTCACACCACGCAGGTCAAGAAGACCGAGGTGCTCAACGTGCCGTTCGCTGCTCCTGACGTTTCGGAGTACGAGAAGGCCGTCTGGCCCAAGAAGAACATCGAAGACAACGTCCAAGGCGCGGGCAACATCCAGGGCTCGCGGTTCCCGGTGGAGTTCGGCAAGACCGAGACGTGGCTGACGCCTCAGCCGGTCTGGGCCGGGCGCGTCGTCGTGCTTGTGCCGTGGGCGACCTGGTGCGGACCGTGCAAGGCCGCGCACCCGACGCTCGAGGCGATCCAGCGCCGCCTGCGTGAGGATGTCGCGGTTGTGCACCTCTCGGGCCTTCGCGAGCCGCGGCTGACGGTTCAGCGGTACCTCACCGAGAACCCGAGCGAACTCTTCGAGGTCTACGACAACGACGAGAAGATCCTCAAGCAGCTCGGCGTCAACGCGATTCCGCACGTGTTCATCATCAGCACCGATGGCACCGTCCGCTGGCAGGGCCACCCGGCCCAGCCCGACTTCCAGCGCGTGATCGATCAGATCGTCAATGTTGATCCGGGCGTCAAGGCGCGTCGCAGCGCCGAGCAGATCTACATCCGCGCCCGCGGCGGGTGATCGGCCCGCACCCACGAGATTCATCGCTTCCATCGGCCCCGCCTCGCGCGGGGCCGATGTGTTTTTGCTCCGGCTCCGCGTGGCGCGCACGCGTGCGATGACGCGTCAAAGCCCGAGAAAATGGGGCCTCCAAGGCCGAATATTTACGCGATCTGAACAGAAGTGCTCCGTGCTCGCTGTTACCCTCCTCCGTCGCGGCGATCGGTGGATAATGCCGATCCGCGGCGTGTGCCGAGCCTTGACGGGCTCGGCGAGTCCCGAATACTCGAACTTTGGAGAGAGAGCATGAAGTCCGCGATCGCCCTGCTTGCCGTGGTCGGCCTCACCGCCGCCGCCAACGCCCAGTTGTCCTTCACCGGCGGCACCATCACCCAGAACTTCGACGGCCTGCCCGCCACCACCGGCAGCGGCAGCAGCACCGTGACCGTCACCGGCCGCGGCGGGCACGCGCTGACCTCGGGCTTCACCGCCGCCACCGGCGTTGCCGGCTGGCAGGGCGCGAACTTCGGCGGCTCCTCGAGCAACACCGAGTTCCGCGCTCAGGACGGCAGCCTTTCCGGCTCCAACGGCCGCGGCGTGGTGTCGTTCGGCACCGCGGGCTCGTCCGACCGCGCTCTGGGCGCGCTGGCCACCAGCAACCAGATCAACTCCTTCGGTCTGGTCCTTCGCAACGACACGAGCGAGACCATCACGTTCTTCACGCTCTCGTACTTCGGCGAGCAGTGGCGCCGCGGCGATGTTCCCTCGCCCAACGCCCTGGCGTTCTTCTACGGCATCGGCTCGGGCCTGGCCTCGACCGGCCTGACCGCCGCCACCAGCCTGAACTTCGTCGCGCCCAACACCACCGCCGCGAACAACACCGGCATCGACGGCAACGCCGCGGGCAACCGCACGCTGGTCACCGGCACCATCACCGGCCTGAACTGGGCCCCCGGCACCAGCCTCGTTCTGCAGTGGAACGCGCAGGACCAGTCCGGTCAGGACGATGGCCTGGCGATCGATGACCTGACCTTCGTTGTCCCCACCCCGGGCGCTGCCGCGATGCTGGGTCTGGGCGCGCTGGTCGCCGGTCGCCGTCGCCGCTGAGTTTTTCGAGCAGCAGTTCCGATTCGATCTCACCGACCCGCGCCGAGCGCGGGTCGGTGTGTTTTTGGACCTGCCAAATGAACGCCGCGGGCGTCGGAGATCATCGACGCCCGCGGCGAGAGAAGAAGCGCAGGATGATGCCGGTGGTTGCGGGGCGGCTCAGGACGGGATGTTGCCGCAGCCGACGAAGAAGTAGCCGAAGAACACGCTGAAGTCGCCGTTGTCGACCACGCCATCAGGCCCGAGTTCGCCGTCGGTGTTGGCCAGATCGGCGACGGTGTGGATGGGGTCCTCCGGGCTGGCGAAGAACGCGGCGAAGAACGCCGCGAAGTCGCCGTTGTCGATCGCGCCGTCGGGTGTGCCGGGCAGGTCGCCGTCGGTGTTGGTAATGTCGGCCGGTCCGCAGTTCGTCGGCGCGGGGGTCAGGATGAACGCGCGCGTGTCGCCGGGGTTGCCGATGGGGTCGTTCGGATCGCCGTTGTTCCGCACGGCGACGCCGGTGATCTGGCCGGCGTCGTTGATGCCCATGGCCCACCAGAAGGTCCACTCGGCGCGAACCTCCGGCGAGACAAGGTCCTCCAAGGCCCGCTTCTGGCCGTTGAAGTACACCCAGGGCTTGGGGCCGACACCGTTGGTGGCGATGGCGAGATCGGCACCGACGATCATGCCCATGCTGTTGATGTCGCGGGCCTCGCCGCTGTCGTACGGCGCATCAAAGAGCGGAATGTCGCTGACGGTGTACCGCGTGGGCGTGGTGCCCGGGATGGGGGTCCAGATCGCGGCGCGGCTGAAGCCCTGCGCCGGCTGCGCATCGCCGACGATCACGCCCGCGTCGTTGATCTTCTCGGCGTTGGCATCGCGCCCGCCCAGCGTGGGCAGGATGATGAATGGCTCGTTCGGACCGTGCAGCACCCACGCGGCATAGGCCCACGTGGGCTCGCTCATCCAGCCGCCGCCGACGATGACGCTCGAGTTGTTCACGCCGTTGGCCTGACGGCCGAAGCCCGGCACGCCCGGAAAGTTCAGGACAAAGCGTGAGACCTGCCCGTTTCCGTCGACACTCCAGGCCAGCGCGGCGACGTTGTTCCCGCCGCCGCCGTCGCCGACGATGAGGCCGAAGTCGTTGATGTCGCGGGCCGTGCTGGCCGCGTCGGTGTTGGGTTCGAGGTCGAAGGCCTGACCATCGCGGGCCAGGAACGCGTGCCCGACCGTTCCCGGAAAGTTCGGCGCGGGCGTGTGGCTGTAGCCGACGACCTGCCCGAGATTGTTGATGGCCAGCGCGGAGCCTGTGCCGACCCCGAAGCCCTGCAGGCCGATGACCTCATCGATGATCCCGTCGGACCAGATGAACGGCCCGCTGGAGAAGTCGGGCCGGTCGGCAAGGCCCGCGACAACGCCGGCGTTGTTGATGGCCAGGCCGTTGCTCCACGGCCCGCCGAGTGTCCCGATCTCCGTGAACGTGTAGCGCTCGGGCAGCGCGGCGAGCGACGGCGCGACGAGCATCGCGGCCAGTGCGGTGCCGGCCAGCGCGAGCGTCGTGCGGGCGGAGGTGCGTGCGGTTCGGGCGGGAGAGGTCGCGTTCATCGTGTGCTCCTGTGCGGCGGATGCCGACGCGCACCGGTCCGGTGCGCGTCTGTGGGTGGGCTCCGTCAATGCCGATGCCGGCGGTTTCCCGTCGGCTCGGCATGCCCGCCGACGCGCGTGGGACACGCGCGGTGGGCTCGGAGTCGCTGCGACGCGCGTCAAAGCGTCCGCGGCCTCCGGGTCTTGTGGGCTCGTGATCACCGGCGACGACGGGCCGCGACAAGGCCGGCCAGCACGAGGGCCGCGCCGGCGCCGGGTGTCGGAATGATGTTCAGCACCGCGTAGCGAGAGTCGAACGATTCGGCGTTGAACACGCGCACGAGGATCTGGCCGGCGTCGTTGATGCTCACGGCCTGGTCGATGGTCCAGCCCGGCGTGAGTTGGCCGGGGGAGATCAGGTCGTTCAGATCGGCGCGGATGCCGTTGTTCCAGATCCACGCGGTGGTGCCCTGGAAGAACCCGCCGATGGTCGTGTCGTTGCCGATGATCACGCCGGAGGCATTGATGGCCACCGCCTCGGAAGATGTCGCGCCGTCGCTGATTCCAAGGTCGAACGCCAGCCCGTCGCGCCACAGCATGGCACGCGTGCCGCCGTCGGCGACCGGCCGCTCGGCCGCGCCGACGACCCAGCCCGAGGCGTTGATCGCGTTGGCCCGGCTCTCTTCGCCGCCCAGCCCGGCCAGTTCGGTGGTGTTCTGCCCGGGGTTGTACAGGAACGCGCGGCGACGGCCGTTGGCGTCGATCGCGATTCCGGCAACCTGGCCCGCATCATTGATCCCGTTCGCCCGAGCGCCAAACCCCGGGCAGCCATCGGACAGTCGGATGACGATCGGACTGCCCGCCGGGTTGAAGATCACCGCATCGCCGCCGCTGGCGCCCACGAGCGTGCCGTCGTTGTTGATCGCCAGGCCCTCGCCGGTGAGCCCCTCGGTCAGGTCCTCGTAGCCGTCGACCGCGTTCCAGCGGATCGCGCCGAGCGAAAAGTCCGAACGCGTGCGCGTGCCCGAGACGCGCAGGCCGTTGCTGGAGACGCCGGTGAACGTCCCGTCGATCCCCGGTACCTGCTGGATCGTCCCGCCAACCCAGCGGGCTGGGCGGCTGAAGATCCCGACGCTGGTCTCTCCATAAAGCGTGCCGTCGTCGGCGATGACCGTGGGTCGCGAGGATGCGCTCGGCTCGGTGACATACGTCACGGAGTACGTCCCGGCGTTGGCGACGCCAGCGACCGCAACGGTGGTGATCGCGGCAAGGAATGGGACGAATCGACGATGGGTGCGCAACATGTGCAATCTTCTCCTGAAGGCAGTGGCCGTTGGCCCGACGAGTGTACGCGTGGACTCTGAGAACTGGTTTTTAATTCTCAGATTGAATCTGAGATAGAATGTACTTGACGCTGAGCACTTGTCAAGGCAAACTGTGTGCATGCCCAGAAACTCGCCAAAAGTCGTGGGACAGTTCCCGGTGTTGGTGCCGGAGACGGGCGGGTCATCCCTGGAACAGGGCCTTCCGGCCTCGGAGTTGGCCGAACTGGATCAAGTTGGCCGGCGTCTGCGCGATGAACTGACCCAGGCGCTCTCGGCTCTTGCCGGCGCGGGAGGCGACTGGCGGAGTCCGGCGCACGTGCATCGGATGCTGGGCGTGGACAAGACGTTGTGTCAGCGTGTGATCGCCGCGGCGACGCATCGCGGGGTCGACCGCGAGGTGCTGCTGAGGTGTCCGGGCGTCGAGGGGCTTCGGGCGGTGGTTGGCGGGCTGGCGCGTGCGGGGTTGGATGCTGGAGTGGTCTCGGGCGTTGAGGCGGCGACGGATCAGTTTCAGGGTTTGCTGCGTCGGCTGGGGGTGAGTCAGTCGGGGCTGGCGCGTCGGCTCGGTGCGAGCGTGCTCGCGGGCGGCGCGGGCAGCGGGGCCGCGGGGGGCTTTGCGGTGGGGGGCGCGAGCGATGCGGCGTCGCTCATCGATGCGCGGGAGCGGGCGTTTCTGGCCAATGCGCAGGCGTTCGGTCACGCCTCGGATTGCACGGTGACGGTCTTTGCGTATCGGCCCAATCCGGAGAACCCGGCGCGGCTGCAGTCCACGGCGGTGCGCGGCGTGTTTGGCTATCGCGCTCGGCAGGGGGCGATGCCGATGGTTGTTTCCTTCGGCGGAGATCGCGAGATGCTCATGGACGCGGCGATGCGCACGCTCGATGGTCAGCGCCAGCTCGGCAAGACGCCGGGCACGCTCATGAGCAAGTACTGCTCGCAGCCGCTGCCGCAGGTCACGGCGCGGACCTCGGGGCTGATGCAGGTGCTGACGATCGATCAGCAGTGCACGAGCCAGGGGCGCGCGATCGACGTGGTCGTGGCGGCGCACACGCCCGACAGCATGCTGCACCCGACGCTGGACAATCCGCCGCATCTGGAGGTCTGGTCGCAGGTGGTCACGCCTACGCGTCGGAGCGTGATGGACGTGTGGGTGCACCGCTCGCTGGCGCAGATCGGCCTGCCGTCGCTCGGGCTGTACGTGACGACCGCGGCGATCGGGCTGGGGCGCGGCCGGGACTGGACCAACCGCGTCTCGAGCAACACGAGGCTGGAGTTGCTCGGCGAGGGGCTGGGACTGGCCGCGACGCCGGTGTGGGATCGGCACCCGGAGTTGCTGACGGACCTGTTCGGGGCGGTGGGCTGGACGGCGGACGAGATGGTCGGGTTCCGGTGCCAGCAGGAGCACCCGCTGGTGGGGACATCGCAGTGCTTTGCGCTGGAGTTCGAGCCCAAGACGCCGACGACGGGGGGCTGAGTGGCGTCGACGGGGCGGGTGACATCAACGGTGAAGGCCCGCGGGGGCGGGCACGCGGATCGGGTGATTGGGTGATGTTTGGGTCTGGATGCGGAATTCTCGTTTCGCCGCCACCGTTGATCTAGAGTGTGTCTAAACTAGACGACCGGGTCGGTGGAGACCCGTTCAAATCGATCAAGACGCCCCCCCGACTGCGTGAGCGAGCGGGGCGGGGTGTGTGACCGAGGCCCCGAACGACTGGAGATACCGATGGCCCTGAAGTTGCCCGTGTACATGGACCATGCCGCGACCACGCCGTGCGATCCGAGGGTTGTTGAGTCGATGCTGCCGTACTTCACGGAGCGTTTCGGCAACAGCGGCTCGCGGAACCACAAGTTCGGGTGGGAGGCGGAGGAGGGTGTGGATTGGGCGCGTGAGCAGGCGGCGAAGCTGATCGGCGCCAGCGAGAAGGAAGTGATCTTCACCAGCGGCAGCACGGAGAGCAACAACCTGGCGATCAAGGGCGCGGCGTACATGTACGAGAAGGCTCCGGCCGGGAGCAAGAGCCGCGGGCACATCATCACGTGCATCATCGAGCACAAGGCGGTTCTGGACCCGTGCAAGCGTCTGCAGAAGGAGGGGTTCGACGTGACCTTCCTCGAGCCGCCGGTGGACGGGGTGATCACGGCGGAGATGGTCAAGGCCGCGATGCGTCCGGACACGATCCTGGTGACGCTGATGTGGGCCAACAACGAGATCGGGACGATCAACGAGATCCGCCAGATCGGCGCGCTGTGCAAGGAGCGTGGCGTGCTGCTGCACACCGACGCGACGCAGTGGGTCGGCAAGATGCCGACGAACGTTGACGCGGACAACATCGACCTGATGAGCTGGTCGGGGCACAAGATCTACGGGCCCAAGGGCGTCGGCGCGCTGTACGTTCGTCGTCACCGCCCGCGTGTGCGGCTGCAGTCGCTGCAGGACGGCGGCGGCCAGGAGCGCGGCTTCCGCTCGGGCACGCTCAACGTCGCGGGCATCGTGGGGTTCGGCAAGGCGTGTGAGGTGGCGATGGCGGAGATGGAGCAGGACGCGGCGCGTCTGGGCAAGCTGCGCAAGCGGCTGGAGGATGCGCTGGTGAGCCGGATCGATTCGAGCGCGATCAACGGGCACCGCGAGAAGCGGCTGCCGCACATCACGAACATCAGTTTCGGCTTTGTCGAGGGCGAGGGCCTGATGATGGCGGTCAAGAACATCGCCTGCTCCAGCGGCAGCGCGTGCACGAGCGCGAGCCTGGAGCCGAGCTACGTGCTCAAGGGTCTGGGCGTCGGCGATGAGCTGGCGCACAGCTCGCTGCGTCTGAGCCTCGGCAAGTGGACGACCGAGGAGCAGATCGACTACGCGATCGAGGAGATCGTCAAGGCGGTGAGCAAGCTGCGGATGATGAGCCCGCTGTACGACATGCACAAGGAAGGGATCGACCTGAGCAAGGTCGAGTGGGCGCACCACTGATCGCCGGGGACGGCGATCAGAAAGTTCAAGGTTCAAATTGGGAAAAGTTCAAGTGAAGAACGGATCACAGTTTGGATCGAGGGCTCTGATCGACCGGCTCAGAAGCACGGGGCACTTGGATCGATTCGCGGCGGGTCGATTCGCTGCCGTCGGAGATCGAGGAATTGCGGAAGATCCTCGTGTGCATGTTGAGCAGGACACGCGCACGGGTGACGGTTGCTGACTGATTTGACCATTTGACCATTTGACCATTTGACCACTTGGAGACTTCCCATGGCTTACGGACCGAAGATCATCGACCACTACGAGAACCCGCGCAACGTCGGCAACTTCGGGTCGCAGGACCAGATGAAGGCCGACAAGCGGATCGGCGTCGGGCTGGTTGGCGCGCCCGAGTGCGGCGACGTGATGCAGTTGTGCATCAAGGTCGACGAGAAGACCGGCAAGATCGAAGATGCGAAGTTCAAGACCTTCGGCTGCGGCTCGGCGATCGCCAGTTCATCCCTGGCCACCGAGTGGCTCAAGGGGCGGAGCCTTGAGGAGGCCAACGCGCTGCGCAACACGGAGATCGTGCAGGAGTTGAGCCTGCCGCCGGTGAAGATCCACTGCTCGGTTCTGGCCGAGGATGCGATCAAGGCGGCGCTGGCCGACTACTGCGCCAAGAACGGGATCGCGCCGATCGGCGACCATGCCGATGACCACGCGCACACCCCCGCGCACACCCAGAGCACGGGCGGGGCCAAGGCCGCGGCGCACTGAGAGGCCGGGCGGGACGGGCGCGACGGCGGGGCCGGGCGGCGCGTTTTCGGACGCGTCGCGCGGGCGGGTGCGGATGAACGTCGGCGTGTTTGCCGACGTAGAGTTGAAGGAGGGACGTCCGGCGGGAGGCCGCGGGGCGGACCGGGATGTGAACCGACAGTCACTTTTTCTGTGGAGCATTTCATGGCCACGACGACCCAGACCCAGCCCACCGACGCCCCGGCCCAGCAGGGCGTGATTCTGTCCGCCGCGGCGGCGCGGGAGATCCAGAACATCATCAAGCAGCAGGAGCTCGACGCGGACAAGATCCGTCTGCGCGTCGGGGTCAAGGGCGGCGGCTGCTCGGGCTTTTCGTATCTGCTGGACCTGACCGAGGCCCAGAAGGACTTTGATGAGGTCTTCGAGCAGCACGGGATCAAGGTGATCGTGGATCCCAAGAGCCTGCTGTACCTCAACGGCACGACGGTTGATTTCCGCGATGAGATCATGGGCCGCGGCTTCGTGTTCCAGAACCCCAACGCGACGAGCTCGTGCGGCTGCGGTTCGAGCTTTTCGGCCTGATTGGCGGCTGAATCTGATGAACTCCTCCAAGGCTCCCGGGCGCACGCCCGGGAGTTTTTTGTTGGGGGCACGGGGGGAGGTGGGGGGGAAGGTGGCGGGAGGTGGCGGGCGGAGGCTGCGGCGGGACCGATCGGCGCGCGATGGGTGAGGCGATGTGCTAGACTCGGCGTCGCACGCGGGCGGGGGGGCGGCGGGGGGGAAGGGGGGGCGGGACAGGACGCAGACGGGTGGGCCGTCGGCGGCGGGAAGGCACGCTCAGAGGGTGTTCAGCGGTCATGAGTCAATCAGCAACGCCCATCGAGACGCAGCGTGGATACTCGCCGGTGAACGTGACGCAATTCTCGATCTTTCTGGCCAACCGCGTCGGCAAGATGCTGGAACTGGTCAAGGGCTTTGACGACCGCATGGTGCGGATCTGTGCGCTGAGCGTGCACGAGGCCAGCGACCACGCCGTGGTGCGGATCGTCTCGAGCAACGCGGAGGTCGCGCGGCAGATTCTGCACGAGCAGGGCCTGCCGTTCATGGAGAGCGAGATCCTGGTGGTGTGTCTGGATCAGGGTCACACGCTCAGCCGCATGTGCCAGTTCCTGCTCAGCGCGGAATTGAACATCCGCTTTGCGCACACGCTCATGGGCTGGTCGGGCGGGTCGCCGGCGGTGGCGCTGGCGGTCGATGACATCACGCTGGCGGCGCAGATCCTTCGGCGGAAGGAGTTCCGGCTGCTGGGCGAGGCGGACCTGCCCAAGCATGGGGAGTAGAAAATGGCCAAATTGACAAATGGTCAAATGGTCAAATAAAGACGGGGAGCGGGGGCTTGGGTAGGTCGGCACTCGGTGCTGACTCTTCATGCCGATGCGTGCTCCGGTTCCGCCGCGGCGCGATGGGTCCGGACGCCGGCTCTGAGGCTTCGCGAAGAGCCGGATCTTCATCGAACCGACTGCGGGTTGGTCAGGCGTGATCGGGGACAGGGGATCCATCCGTGGTCGGGCACCCGATCGGCGCAGGCTCGGGGTGTTGTGCTCGATGGTCCGGCCGCACCGACTCCACGCCAAAGCCTGTGGAGTCGTTGGCAAGGGATCGGGGATACGTTCCCGAGTAGGGTCGTCGCTATGGTGCAGCGGGAGGGGGTACCGGGGGTACCGCGATGACACTGACTTTGGTTGTATAGACCACTGGCGTCCGGTCGTTCGGAGGTCGATAGCTCTCTTCGTCAGAGACGATGAGCAGATATCGCTCATCCGGCGTCAGGATGTAGCCCCAATTGACCGGATCCACCATCGGCATGATCCACTGCGCCCTGACGACCTCGCCGAGGCGCTGGTGGGTGACGTTGTCGAAGAACTGTACATAGAGATGCCCGGTGCCCATGAAGGAATGGCCACCAAGTTGGCGACCACCAAACATCCCCGCGAAAGCCTGCGTGAGCGCCGCGAGCTCAGCACCACCCTCGACGTTGGGAAAGCCGAATGTTCCGAACGCCGACACGCTCCAATCGCTCGTCGTTTCAAGAGGCCGGATGATGCCGCCGCCGACTCGTGGAACGTCATCTCGTTTCATCAGGTCGCGGAAGCCCGGTTTGCGTGTGGTTCGCTCCGGCTCAGGCTCCTTGGGTCGCAGCACCTCGGCGCGGTCCCACACCTCGTTGCTGGAATAGGTGAGCGTGCCGTTGGCGATGTCGACGTCCATGACGGGGCTCCGCCGGTACTGCTCGGTCTCGAACTCTCGCCTGTACGGGTCGAAGGCGGATTTGTCGAACGGTGTTCCGGATTCCCATGCGGCTGTCCGGGCTGCATCCGCCCGTTTGTACGCGATCACCTGTGGCCCATCATCGGTGCGGAACCCGCCGCGGATCAGGTAGCGATCAGGGGCATCCGGGTGGCGACGGATGGTGATGCCGTAATCCCAGATGCTCCAATTGTCGAGGAGGTTGGGCTTGTCGGGCGTGGCCGTTTTGGTGGCGACGAGGCTCATCAGCGGCTCGACGGCCTGCGTTTCGGGCGATGGACGCTTGATGAGCACGAACGCCACGATGGCGACGCCGGCGGCCAGACAGAGCACGGCCGCGAGAATGACAAGCCGCCTCTTTGACCATCGCATGAGAAGGCCCCCTCTGTAACGCGAGCGTTCGGTGCGAAGATGGGTTCTTCGCGGTGCAGACTTGCAACGAGAGTATAGGATGTGTCAGGGCGACGCGAGATGATGCTCGGGTGGGTGTGTGCGCGGTTTGAATCAATATGGCAAGCGGCGCCACGCCCACCGGTGCCAAGCCCCAATCGGGTGCTCACTGCTCTTCTGAGTGATAGTGCCCCGGGCGTTGACGCGGGTCACGGCCCGCAATGCTGTCAGATATCCAGACCATCAGCCTCGGGATCGCCAGAGGGACATTGCGGCGGTGAAAGTGCACATCCATGTTCAACCAACAGCCCTGGAACTCCACCATCTCGTGCTTTCGTGAGCCCGGCCGCAACCCCGCACGAGCCGCGGCCTCGATGACTTCATGGACGAATGCCTCGAACGCACGCCGATCCGCCTCCAGAAGCGACTGGATCGAGCGCGATGACATTTCGCGCATTCGCGCTTGGGCGTCACGGCGAATGAAGTGATCGGTCTCGAGCAGACACCGCCATTGGTTTGTATTGTCCTCATGGAGCAATTGGACGGCGTGGTTCCACTGATCCAGAGTGTGCGGCTGGGCGAGCAGGGCCGTTGCGGCGGCCTGGTCCGCGAGGGTGCGGGGACCATCGGGTGCGTAGTCGCCGTGCGCGTCCGAGAGAATCGTGCGGGCTTCTTCGCCAGTCTGAGCGTGTGCCCAGAGGGCACGGAAGCACGACTCGATATCGCGATACATCAGTCGGCTGCCGTTGTCGTGCGGGACATACACCACGCGCGTGGCGAGCGGTCCGCGTGTGCTGACCGTCAGGAGGTTGGACTCATGGTCGTCGAAGAAGGGCAGGAGGCCTCTGCGGGACAGACCCAGCCAGCAGCTTTCCGAGAGCAGGTCGAGAGTCTCGCTTGTCGACAGGATCTCGGCGTTCATCGAAGCGAGTTGGAGCCCGTCGGAGTGTTGCCACAACGCAAGGAGAGGACCTGGTACGGGGTCGCCTATGGCTTCCGTGATGGCCTTGATCGCCGCGGGATTGGCTGGCGGCCGGGTGGCCACCGATTCGTGCGAGAGGAGTCTGTCGATGCAATCGATCATGTCTTTCTCGAAGAGTCTGCACGCAGTGGCGCGGGGGGCGCCGGTTGCTTCCTTTGACGTGCCGCCGATTCGTCGGGCATAAGGGTAGTGGGGGGCGATGAGTCGGTGCGGTTAGGCTATCGGGTTCGCTGGGCGCTGGCTCATTCCCTTGCCGGCAGGGCCGGCGGCACCGGCTGCCCGCCAAAGCCAATGAAGTTGGTGGCGCGGGACCGGTGCCACGCTCCCGGCGCAGATCCTTCGGCGGAAGGAGTTCCGGCTGCTGGGCGAGGCGGACCTGCCCAAGCATGGGGAGTAGAAAATGGCCAAATTGACAAATGGTCAAATGGTCAAATAAAGACGGGGAGCGGGGGCTTGGGTAGGTCGGCACTCGGTGCTGACTCTTCATGCCGATGCGTGCTCCGGTTCCGCCGCGGCGCGATGGGTCCGGACGCCGGCTCTGAGGCTTCGCGAAGAGCCGGATCTTCATCGAACCGACTGCGGGTTGGTCAGGCGTGATCGGGGACAGGGGATCCATCCGTGGTCGGGCACCCGATCGGCGCAGGCTCGGGGTGTTGTGCTCGATGGTCCGGCGGTGCCGACTGCCCGCCGATGCCCGTGGAGTCGGTGGCGCGGGACCGGTGCCACGGTCCCGGAGTCATCACAACATTCCGGAGTACATGAGGAGACCAAAGGTGATGTACGCGAGTGTGAGAAGCATCCACACTCCACCGATGAGCACCGAGACCCAGCCGCATGCGGCGTCAAGAGCACATCGGGCACGCGGAGCCGATCCCGGTATCCAGCCAACAGCCAATCGAACCGCCAGCCAAACGCTGGCGAAGCATGCGAGCGAACACGGCGGGTACAGCGCGGTCCACAGAAACTGTGCGTCGAGCAGGCAGAGCGCAATGCCGACCCAGCACACGGATGCCAAACAACACAGGAGTGCTCCGTAGGCGAGACGCCGCATCACAAGCTCCAGTGTGCACAGGGAGGCATCTCTATGGACTCGGGTGGTGGCGACGAGGCGGTGCGTTCTTGATTGGGCGTTGGGGCAACACGGGCTCGGTTCCTTGTTCGCGGGTCCAGCCGCACCGACTTTGCGCCAGAGCTCGCGGAGTCGGCGGCGCGGGACCGGTGCCACGGTCCAACGCGCTCCCGCACGCTCAAGCCCGTCTCGACAACACTACGGCTTCGCGAAGCCGGCAGGTGTCCTCGATCCGGCTTGCGTCGATCGGGCGGGAGCCGGCGCGGAACGAGCAACTTCATCGGCGGTCGGCATCGCGATGACACTCACGGTGGTCGTGAGCGTCCTTTTCGGATAGTCCAGCTGATCGCCGACCACAAGGACAAATCGCTCATCCGGGGTCATGATGGCTCCCCAAGCACCCTGAAGCCAGAGTATGGACACCGCTTGACATCGGATCAAGGGCCCGACGGGGGCCCAGTCGTCATTGCGTACAAACTGGATGTAGATCCGCCCACTATCATGTGTTCGCGGATCACTCAGGGTGAACGCGCCGATAGCCCCGCGGGACGCATCAAATCCCGAAGGTTTTCCCGGCGGATGGGTGTCCGCATAGGTCGCGATCGCTCGGACTGTCCCGCCGAGTCCGACTCCGAATTGCATCACTCGACCGCCACCGTAACCGGTCACGCGCCACGGATGCGTCCCACTAAAGTGGATCCATCCGTTCTCCCGTTGGGAGTCCACCCAACCGGGTTCCACAATCACATCGCGGTTGTGGTGAAGCGGCCCTGCTGCCGAGTCCCATTCGGCTTGCGACGCCAGTCGAAGATCCCCCGTCAGCACATCGACTTCGTATACATCGTCGTCGAGTTCGCCCGCGCCGGCAACGTCCTGCGTCCGGAACTTGCGGGGACCGCCTCGAAGAAGATAGCGGCTGCCGTTGACCTCACTCTGACGAACCGCAAAACCCGAACCCGGACCCCAAGCGGAATTTAAAATAGGCTTATGCGGATCGCTATACGATCTTTGAATCGCTGATTCATGGAGCGGCGGCTGGAATCGCCTCTCGCCGCTTGGCGGCCGCTCACAGCCAGAACCGAGAACGCCCCAAAGCAGCACAACGAAGGAAAGGAGCCACAATGTGGCGTGGCACCGGATGCCGCCCTTGGGGTGCCACCGGCTCGTCGGGCTGGGGGGACTCGGGTGGTGGCGACCATGCGGTGCGTTTTTGCTTGGGCGTTGGGTCAACACGCTGACGGCTCCAGGTTCAGCGGTTCGACCGCCTCGACTCGCCGACAACTCCCACACACTCGCGGCGGCGGCACCATCCCGCGTCCGTGGTTGCGGGGAGTGTACAGGAGAGTAGGGAGGTCGGTGAGCGATTTTTGCGTGAAGGTCTTGTTCGGGCGCACTCAGTTTCCGCTGCGAGCGACCGGCGAGCAGCCGCGGGCGAGGTGTAGAGATGTTCGTGATGTGTGCGGTTTTTGGCCCGGGCGAAGGCCTTCGGACGCGCTACAAAGGAGCTCGTGAGCGCTGCAAAGGAGCTTTGCAGCGCTGCAAAGGAGTTCGTGAGCGCTGCAAAGGAGCTTTGTCGCGCTACAAAGGAGCTCGTGAGCGCTCCAAAGGAGCTTTGCAGCGCTACAAAATGACTTTGCGCGCGCTCCGCGAAGGGCGGATGGGGGTCGGATCGACGCGGGAACGACGCTGGATCGGTGAAAAGTCGTGCGCGATGGTCGATGTTTGGTGTATGTGCGACAAGGGGCGAGAACTCGGAGGGGAGTTCTGAGATACGGGAGAGGGGGGGTGGCGGGGGGACCCCCTCCGGCTCGCGGACTCGCCACCTCCCCCGGTAGGAACCGGGGGAGGATCTGTCGGATTTGGCCATTTGACCATTTGGTCATTTGACCATTTGCTGATTTGCCCATTTGAGCCGCTTGGGCTCACGTTTGCAGGACGCCGGTTTTGAATGACGGGGAGTAGTCCCAGTTGACGGTCGCGGCGAGGGCGGCGATGAGTTCGGCGCGGGTGTCTTCGGGGGCGATGAGGCGGTCGACCCAGCCGCGGGCGGCGGCGTGGCGGATGTCGGCCTGCTGGGTGTAGGAGGCGTGGATGGCGGCGTAGATCTGCGCGTGCGTGTCGCGGTCGATGGTTTCGCCCTTGCGCTTGCGGCTGGCTTCTTCGATGGTGGTCAGCACGCCGGTGGCCTGGTTGGCGCCCATGACGGCGCACTTGGCGTTGGGCCAGGCGAGGCTCAGGAACGGGTCGAAGGCGCGGCCGCACATGGCGTAGTTGCCCGCGCCGTAGGACGCCCCGGTGATCAGGACGATCTTGGGCACGATGGAGTTGGCCATGGCGTTGACCATCTTCGCGCCGGCGCGGATGATGCCGCCCTGCTCGCTCTCGCGGCCGACCATGAAGCCGGTGGTGTCGTGGATGAAGATGATGGGGACCTTGCGCTGGTTGCAGTCCATGATGAAGCGTGCGGCCTTGTCGGCGCTGTCGTCGTAGATCACGCCGCCCATCTGGACCTGGCCCTTGCCGGACTTGGAGATTTTCTTCTGGTTGGCGACGATGCCGCAGGCCATGCCGCCGACGCGGGCGTAGCCGCAGACGATGGATTGGCCGTAGTCGGCCTTGTACTCGTCGAAGTCGGCGGACGTGGCGTTGTCGGCGTTGGCGTCGATGAAGCAGGCGATGAGATCGCGGATGTCGTACTGCGTGCCGGGCTTGTCGGTGAAGACGGCGTACGCGTCGCTCGCGGGGCGGGCGGGACCGGAAGCGGGGCCAGTCTCGGGGACAGCGCCTGCGGGGCGCGCCGTCGGTTGGTACTTGCTCATCAGCGAGCGCAGGCGGGTGATGGCCGCGACGTCGTCCTTCTCCTTGAAGTCGATGGTGCCGGAGATGCTCGCGTGCATGGTCGCGCCGCCGAGTTCTTCATCGGTGACTTCCTGGCCGATCGCGGCCTTGACCAGCGCCGGGCCGGCCAGGTACAGGCCCGAGCCCTCGGTCATGATGAGCGTGTCGCAGAGCACGGGCAGGTATCCGCCGCCGGCGACGCAGAAGCCCATGATCGCGGCGATCTGCGGGATGCCCATGGCGGAGATCACGGCGTTGTTGCGGAAGATGCGGCCGAAGTCGTCGGTGTCGGGGAAGACATCCTCCTGCAGCGGCAGGAAGACGCCGGCGGAGTCGACGAGGTAGATCAGCGGCAGGCGGGCCATCATCGCGACCTGCTGAGCGCGGATGATCTTCTTGCAGGTCATGGGGAAGAACGCGCCGGCCTTGACGGTCGCGTCGTTGGCGATGATCACGCACTGGCGGCCGTGGACCGAGCCGATGCCCGTGACAACGCCCGCGGCCGGTGCGCCGCCGAATTCGGTGTACATGCCGAAGGCGGACCAGAGGCCCAGTTCGGCGAAGCGGTCCGGCCCGCCGGAGGGGAGCACGCCGCGGAGGGCGAAGGGGTCGGTGGGTGCCGCGGCGGAGGCGGAGTTGGGGGTGGGATCGAGGAGCAGTTCGAGGCGCTGGCGCGCTGTCAGGCGGCCCTTTTCGTGCTGGCGGGCGATCGCGGCCTTGCCGCCGCCGGCGCGGATGAGTTGCTCATCCAGGCGGTAGAGGTCGACCAGGTGGCGGAGGTCGGTGGGGGGTGAGGGGGGGGAGGGGGGCGCGGGGGGGGCGGGAGGGGCGGTGGCGGCGGCCTTGGCGGGGTGCTTTTCGGGGCTCATAGGCGGAGCGTAGCGGGAAGGTCTTTGCGCGGTGCGAGGGCCGCGGCGGGTCAGGTCAAGGTTCGCGGACGTGCGGGGCCCGAGGGTCACCCCCCCTCCCCGGGCGGTTGTGAATGCTCCCTATGTGATGTCAGAGAGTGCGTTGGTCAACTGGCCGATGCCAACGGCCAGCCCCCACGGCGGAGAAAACCATGCTCAAGAGCGTTGCGACGAAGTTGATCGTGTCTGTCGGTGTCGGTTTGGTGGCCCTGATGCTCGTCACGGGCGTGAGCCTGTGGGTGTTCACGCAGACCAGGGCGCTCGAGGCGGCCAAGAGCGAACTCAGCGACGCGATGCGGAACCATCTTGAGGGGGACATGATGCACGATGCGCTGCGGGGCGATGTGCTCGCGGCGATGCTGGCGACGACGGAGCAGGAACTGTCCGACGCGCGCAAGGAGCTTGGCGAGCACGCCGAGTGGTTCCGCAAGGTGCTCAAGCACAACGAAGCCCTGACGCTGTCGGAGAGCATCCGCAAGGAGCTCGCGAGCGTGCGGCCCGCCCTGGATGAGTACATCGGCTCGGCGGTGAGCGTGACCGAGCGCGTGCGTCTGGGCAGCGGCGAGCGACCCTCGGAGTTGGAGTCGTTCACGAGGGCGTACGGCGAACTCGAGGAGAAGATGGAGAAGGTCTCGGATCTGATCGGGGCCGAACTGGATGCAAAGCACGCCGCGGTGGCGTCGCGGGCGAGCTCGGCGGTGACGTTGATCGGCGGTGTGGCGATCGGCGGGCTGGTCCTGGCGTCGATCGCGGCCTATGCGACGGTCACGAGCATTTCGCGGCCGCTGCGCCGGACCTCGGCGTTCCTGCAACTGGTGGCGCAGGGCGACCTGACCAAGCGGCTTGCGGAGGACTCGGGCGATGAGTTCGCCGGGCTTGCGCGGCACTGCAACCAGACGGTCGAGTCGATCAGCAAGATCATTCAGGCCTCGCGGAGCGTGGCGACGCAGGTCGAGAAGATCAGCGCCGAGATCGACGGCTCTGCCAGGGCGTCGCTGGACAACGCGCGGTCGCAGAGCCAGACGCTCCAGCAGATGTCGGCGGCGATCGAGCAGATGAGCTCGTCGATCACCGAGGCCGCGGGTCGCAGCGCCGATGCGGCCAAGACGGCGATCGAGAGCGGCAAGACGGCCGAGGAGTCGGCGTCTGCGGTCAGCGGGATGATCGCCGAGATGAAGACGATCGAGGACGGCGTGCGTCGCAGCGGGGAGATGGTCAACGAGCTCGGCGCCCGCGGCGCGGAGATCGGGCGGATCATCGCGGTGATCAACGACATCGCCGAGCAGACCAACCTGCTGGCGTTGAACGCGGCGATCGAGGCGGCGCGTGCGGGCGAGCACGGTCGCGGGTTCGCGGTGGTGGCCGATGAGGTGCGCAAGCTCGCCGACCGCACGACGGGCGCGACGGCGGAAGTGGCCAAGAGCATCGGCGCGATCCAGGACCAGACCAAACTGGCCGTCGAGCAGATGCAGCAGGGCCGCGAGCAGGTTTCGCGCGGCGCGCAGCGTGCGGGCGAAGCGGGGACGACGATCGAGCGGATCGTTTCCGGGTCGCGGCAGGTGGCGAGCCTGATTCAGTCGATCGCGGCGGGCACGGAGGAGCAGACCAGCGCCGGCCAGCAGATCGCCAGCGGCGTCTCGAGCGCGGCCAAGACGGCGGAGGAGGCGTGCGCCGCCGCGGAGCGCGCTGCGAGCATGACCACGAGCCTGAGCCAGCAGTCGCGGACGCTCTTGAGCGGGATCAACAAGTTCAAGTTGCCGTGAATCGTGCGCTGGCGAGGCGAGCGACCGTGATGCACGCCGCGGCCGGGGTGCGGGGGCTCAGCCCAGCGCGTCGGCCTTGGTCGGAACGATCGTGAAGACCGAGTCGAGCTTGGCGATGGCGAAGATCGAGCGCACGCGATCGGTCAGCGCACAGAGCACGAGCGTCCAGCCGTTCTTGCGGGATGCCTGCATGGCTTCGACGAGCGTGGCCAGGCCCGATGAGTCCATGTACGGCACCCCGGTGAGGTCGACAACCAGTCGAGAGCCCTTGACGTTGTGCTTCTTGAGTTCGGCGCGGAGCGCCGGGGAGCCGTTGAGATCGATGTCGCCCGATGGCGTGATGACGATGGCGCCCTTTTCGGTCTGCACGGTCAGGCGGAGCGAAGAGAGGGAGTTGTCGGGCATGGGTGCTTCTCGTGTTGCCGCGGGGCGGATGGGCTGGGGGCGGTGTGTGGGCGTGGAAGTGGGGAGATAGGTTCGGTGGGTCGGGCGCTGTCGGTGCCGCGTGCCGGGGCGGCGGGGCCGTGCTGGCGAGTCAGGACTTGACGGGGCCGGCGGGCTCGTGCGGCACGGGCGCATCGGCGCTGGCGGGTTTGCGGATCTTGAGCATCGTCAGCCTCATGCCCGTGGGGGAGCGGTGCTCGTAGCGGACTTCGTCCATGACCTCGTTGATGATGTGGACGCCAAGGCCGCCCGGGCGGACGTTCTCAAGGTCGCGGCTCTTGATCGAGGCCAGGTCCACCTGCTTGGCCTCATCTTCGAGAACGATGCGCAGGCCGGTGGTGATGGAGTGATCGACCTCGCTGGCCGGGGTGCCCGGGGGGACATTGGCGCCGGTGATGGGCACGCCGCCCTCGGGCTGGATGTAGATCCAGATGGGGCGATCCGGTGCGCGGTCGTAGCCGTGACGGATGATGTTGCACAGGGCCTCATCGACGGCCAGGGCGAGCTGTCCGCAGGCTTCTTCGGAGAAGCCCAGGCGATGAGCGACCTGGTAAACCAGTTCGCGTGCGCCGGCGAGGAACAGCGTGTTGCTGCTGATTCGGAGTTGGATCGGCGCGTGTGACGTCATGGTGATGAGGCCGGGGCGGAGGGGGCCCGATCCGGTGGTGAAGTGTTGGCAGGAGGATTGTTCTCGGCCAGCCAGGCCCGCCAGCGGGTGATGGCGGCCTGGCGACGCTCCGGCGGATCAAAGTGGCGGTAGCCGTTGGTCGTGCCGGTGAGTTCGTGCAAGGTGGTGATCGAAAGCATGCGCACGGCGGGGTCGGCGCTGTCCAGGGCCGTGATCAGGTCCGGGATGTGCCGGCGGTCGCGGTCGCGGGCGGTGTCGGCGATCGCGTAGAGCAGCGCGCCGGGCTCGGGAGAGTCGAAGCCCTGCGTGTCCAGGGGTGGGCCGCAGGAGGCGGCCATCGCCGCGATGAGCAGCATCGCGCCGCTGCCGGCCAGGCGGAGGCGCATCGCGGGGGTCGGAGCGGGGTTCCTGGACCGTCGGGGCATCTCGAGATGGTATCCGATGGGGCTGCGGGTGCGAAGCACCGGTCGCGGGCGGGAGGGAATTGATCGGGGCCGAGCGGCGTGGCGGCGGGGGCCGGCACCTGTGTCGGGCTCGCGTCGGGCTCGCGGGGGGCTCGCGGGGGGCGGACGTGCCCACTACGCTTTCTGCATGTTTACTGCATTGACGGACGCCCGGGCCGTGCTGGCTCGGTGGATGGTCGCCAGTCGGATGCTGATGGTGCTTTCGGCGCTTGCGCTGATCATGCCGATGTTCGCTCTGACACCCGCGGCGGGGCCGTCGGTGATGGGCGGCAACGGCGGCGCGGGAGCGGGAGGTGCGGGCGCGGGAGGCATCGGCGGCCCGGTGGCGATTCCCGCGGCGCGCTATGCACGCAACATCGTCGTCATCACGCTCGAGGGCGAGATCGCGGCGACCACGGCGCGGAGCATCAAGCGTCGGCTTGACGCGGCGGTGGAGGCCAACGCCGACGCGGTGGTGATCGAACTCAACACGCCGGGCGGCGAGGTGGGGGCGGTGCTTGAGATCTGTGCCGCGATCAAGCGGTCGCCGATCAAGAACATCGTCGCGTGGGTGAATCCGGACGCGTATTCCGGCGGTGCGATCATCGCGCTGGCGTGCACGGAGATCGTCGTCAGCGATGGCGCGACGATGGGCGATGCGCTGCCGATCCAGATCTCGATGGCGGGTCTGAACTCGTTGAGCGAGGCCGAGCGGCAGAAGTTCCTCGCTCCGCTGCTGACGGAGGTGGTCGACTCGGCGCGGCTGCGCGGGTACGACGAGAAGTTGGTGCAGGGAATGATCTCGCTGGGCGTGGAATTGTGGCTGGTCGAGTCGGTCGCCAGGCCGGGTGAACTCATGTTCATCGACCGCAACGAATACAAGTTGATCTTCGGGCAGGATCCGGTCGGAGGGCAGCCCGTGGTCCCGTCGGCTTCGCCGATCGCCGGGGCGCCGGTCGACACGTCGGCCACGCAGCCCGAGCCGCGTCGCGATCGGCGGGGCAGGGTCATCAGGCCGCTGGGGCCGCCCAGTTCCGACACCGGGCAGCCCAACTCGCCCGACGCAACGCCGTTTCTGCCCGCTTCGCCGAACCTCGGCCCCGCGCTTCAGCGTCAGGTCAACGCCGGGCTTTCGCGGGCCAGCGTGCGGCCGGTGATCACGCAGGCGGACAGGGGCCAGTGGACGCTGGTCGAGTACGTCAGCGACGGACGCGGCATCATCACGCTCAAGTCGCGCGACCTGCTGCGCTTCGGGCTGGCTCAGCCGGCGAGCACGCCCGCGGGCACGATCAATACCGATGAGGAACTCAAGGCGTACTTCTCGGCGGTGAACCTTGTCCGCTTGAACCGGACCGTGTTCGAGTCCGCCGCGGCGTTCCTCGATCAGATGCCGGTCAAGGCCCTGCTGATCGTCGTGTTCCTGGTGTGCCTGTTCATCGAAATGGTCAACCCGGGGCTGATCCTGCCCGGGACGATCGCGGGCATTGCGCTGCTGCTGCTGGTCGCGCCGCCGATGCTGGTAAGTCTGAACTACATCTGGGCGGTGGTCGCGGTGCTGGCGGGCATCACGCTGATCGCGCTGGAGATCTTCGTGCTGCCGGGGTTCGGCGTGTTCGGGATTCTTGGGCTGGTGCTGCTCTTCGGCGGGCTGGTCGGGGTGGTGATCCCGACCGGCGGGCAGGGCCTGTTCCCCGGCGAGAGCTCCGGTTCGCGCATCGGGACCGGACTGGCGACGTTCGCGATCGCCATCTCGACCGCGGGCGTGGGCATGTTCCTGATCGCCAGGCATCTGGGCTCGCTGCCGATCATCAACCGTCTGATCCTCTCGAACGTAGCCCGGAACGACGACGATCACGACGGCGTCGCGACGGCCGCGGCGACGACCGGACCGACGGCGGTCGCTGGCATGATCGACTCGGACCTGCTCGATGCGCGCGGTGTGGTCATCGCCCCCCTCCGCCCGGCCGGGCGCGTGCAGATCGGCGAGCGGATCGTCGATGCGGTTGCCGATGCCGGGTACATCCCGGCGGGTGCCGCGGTGCGGGTGATCGAGGCATCGTCGTTCCGGATTGTCGTTGAGCGCGTGGATGAGACGGGCTCGGGCGGCGCGCAGGCGTAACACCGGGACGATCGTTTCTGAGCGTCGACGGGAATCGTGTGTACCCTCATCCGACCCCCTCGGGCCAAAGGTGTGGTACGGACGTCACTTATGCGACAACTGCTTGCTGGATTGATTGGTGTTGGTTCCCCCGCGTCGCTGGCGATGGCGCTGCAGGCCAATACCCCGCCAGCCGCGGCCGGGGCGGCGGCCGCGGGTGCCGCGGCGGTGGCGACGGGCGATTCCTCGACGCTGTTCTGGGGCTTGGCACTGCTCGGACTGGCGGTGCTCCTGCTGGTTATCGATGTGTTCGTGCCGTCGATGGGCGTGCTGGCGCTGACGTCGTTCTGCGTCGCGGTCGCGGCGGTTGTGGTGCTGTTCAACTACTCCCAGACCTGGGGGCTGATCGGGGCGACGCTCGTGGTCATCGGCGGGCCGATCGCGTTTTTCTTTCTGTTGAACATCATGCCCAGTACTCCAATCGGCAGACGGCTCGTGCTCGGCAGCACCGCCGCGGTGGATGAGGCCGCGACGGGCGCGGCGGATCAGGGCGGAGCGGGCACGCAGATTTCGGCCGAGGCGAGGCTCATCGGCAAGCAGGGCGTCGTGCTGTCGGACCTTCGGCCGGTCGGCACGATCCGCATCGACCAGACGCGGTATGACGCGCTGTCGGACCTGGGGCTGATCCGTGCCGGGACCACGGTCAAGGTGGTCGCCGTCGATGGCGCGACGCTGAAGGTACGCGCGGTCGGCACGTGAGTCGGGGCGTGAACGGCAAGCCGCGACGCGGGCCTGGCCAGTTGGCATTGTGCGGAATGTCCCCCGCCTGATGTGGCGCGATCGCGCGTTGTTGATCGATGCCCACTACACTCATGCCGCAACGCGAGCGATATCCGTTGTTCGCGAGTCGGCAAACCACTTGGTTCGGATTTCACCGGAGACGCACGAATGAACCTTCAGCCCTGGATGATCGCACTGATCGTCGTCGGCATTGTCTTTGTTCTGGTTATCGCGGTGATTTTGTTCCAGTTCCTGGGTCTGTACATTCAGGCGCTGTTCAGCGGCGCGAAGGTCGGGCTGGCGGAACTGGTCGGGATGCGGCTGCGGAAGGTGGATGCGAAGATCATCGTTTTCAGCCGGATCCGTGCGACAAAGGCCGGTCTGCCGATCTCGACCGACCAGTTGGAAACGCACTATCTCGCCGGCGGCCGCGTGCCGAACGTCATCACGGCCCTGATCGCCGCGCGCAGCGCCAAGATCCCGCTGGACTGGGACACGGCGTGTGCGATTGACCGCGCCGGTCGCGACATCGTTGATGCGGTGCAGACGAGCGTGAACCCGAAGGTCATCGACTGCCCGGCCCAGAACGGCCCGCGATCGACGATCGACGCGGTGGCTCAGGATGGTATCCAGCTCAAGGCCAAAGCCCGCGTGACGGTGCGGACGAACATCGGTCGGCTCGTCGGCGGTGCGACGGAGGAGACGATCATCGCCCGCGTGGGTGAGGGCATTGTGACGACCATCGGCTCGGCGATCAGCCACAAGGCCGTTCTGGAAAACCCGGATCAGATCTCCAAGACGGTGATGGCCAAGGGGCTCGATGCGGGGTCGGCATTCGAGATTTTGTCGATCGATATTGCCGATATCGACGTCGGCGAGAATATCGGCGCTCAGCTCCAGCAGGCGCAGGCCGAGGCCGATAAGAAGCGGTTCCAGGCCGAAGCGGAGAAGCGGCGAGCACTGGCGATGGCGCTGGAGCAGGAGAACAAGGCCAAGATCGAAGAGAACAAGGCGATCGTGGTGCTTGCCGAGGCCGAGATTCCGCGGGCGATGGCCGAGGCGTTCCGCTCGGGGAACTTTGGGATCATGGATTTCTACCGCATGAAAAACCTTCAGGCGGACACCCAGATGCGAGCCGCGATCTCGGGAGCGGGCGACCAGAAGGTTGTTCAGCAGTAACGGCCACGTCTGGCGGTGCCTAGACGCTCGCGTCTACTCAAAAAAATCGTTCATTCGCCGCAGGGCAGAACGTCGGCGACGGCTGGCTCGGGTAGAAGGTGCGTCCATCGCTGCAGTTCGCAGTGCAAAACCTGTCGGTAGTGCTGCAAGCGGGTCCCGGGATCATCGAGCGCGGCGCCGAATGATCGGGTGAGATCCTTATAAATCAGCTTCACGGGCAGTTCCACCACAGACAGCCTTAGGGCGGCCGCCTGAACCCAGAGCTGCATCGGGAAGGCGTATCCCACCTGTGAAAGTGACATCTTTCGGAGTGGTGCGACGCGGTGGGCCTTGAAGCCGCAGAAGGAGTCCGTGAGTGTGAGGCCAAGCCTTGCACCCAATCGGGCGTTGAGTTCTTCGGTCATGGCGCGGTTGATCGCGCGGCGGTCGGCCGGAGGCGAGGTGTTCTCGTCAAGTGAGGCGAGGTACCGAGATCCGCTGATGATGTCCCACGGGCCATCCATGAGGTCAATGAAGGCCGGGATGCTCCCGGGTTCGTGCTGCTCATCGCAGTCCATGGTGATCACCCAGTCGTAGCCGCGAGCCTGGGCGAATCCGAAGGCGTCGATGAGGCTTGCTCCGTAGCCCTGGTTGTGGGGGTGGCGGAGCGTGGTGACGGGGAGCGAGCGGAGGATTTCGGGGGTCTGATCGGTCGAGCCATCGTCGATAAGGACAACGTTTTTGCAGTAGTGCAGGACGCGTTCGACCACGCCCCGGACGGTGCGCTGCTCGTTGAAGACCGGGATGGCGACCAGCACGCGTTGAGCCGCGGCGTCCGAACTCGGCCGATCCTGCGAGCGATTTTGGGGAGCGTTCGACGAAGTGGGGGCGTGATTCGAACTCATGGTCACCTGCCCGAGGGGAGAGAGGTCGTCGGCGATGAGGAGGCGGGAGCCGACGGGGTGTGACAGTCGTATACAGGGACACGGGCCGACCCGCTGCGAGCAGGGCGAGTCGGTCCGCGTGGAACGGGGACAACTCGGCGCGTGCCTTGCGAACGCGATCCGGGCTACTCTGTTTGTCCGCGCATCAAGTCGGGGCTGAAGCCCCGGCGTGATGGCGTACCGGGCGGTCGCATCGTTCGCTGGCGGAGGCCGGTGCGCGCGGCGGTCGAGCGGTTGAGAAGTGAGCATAGACGACCGACAAGGTCGACCGAACGACGACGACGAAGGGAGCGCTATGGCCGGGAACGCATGCTGGGGCGTTGAACTTGGAGCCGGGGCGATCAAGGCGGTGAAGCTGGTCCGCGACGGCGACGGGGTGAAGGTGGTCGACTTTGCGATCCTGCCCCACAAGAAGGTCCTGAGCATGCCGGAGGTTGACGAGAAAGAAGCCAAGCGCGCTGCGCTGGGCGCCTTTGTCAGCCAGGTGGACCTGAACAAGGCGAAACTGGCTATTTCCGTCGCGGGGCACTCGGCCTTTGCGCGGTTCGCCAAGCTGCCGCCGGTCGAAGCGAGCAAGATCCCGGACATCGTCAAGTTCGAGGCGGTGCAGCAGATCCCGTTCCCGATCGACGATGTTCAATGGGACTACCAGACGTTCGTGCGGCCGGACCAGCCCGATGAGGTCGAGGTCGGCATCTTCGCGATCACGACCGAAAAGTGCATGGAGAAACTGGCCAAGTGGCAGGACGTCGGCCGCATGCCCGAGGTGCTGACGCTCAGCCCGCTGGCGGCGTACAACGCCGTGGCGTTTGATCAGGGATTCACGGAGCAGACGCCCGGGACGGTGATCCTGGACATCGGCACCACGAGCACGGACCTGATCATCGCCGAGGGCGGCAGGATCTGGATCCGCACGTTCCCCATCGGCGGGCACAACTTCACCGAGGCGCTGATCTCGACGTTCAATCTGTCGTACAGCAAGGCCGAGAAACTCAAGAAGGAGGCCGAGACGGCCAGCGCGGCACGCCACGTGCTCCAGGCGCTGCGTCCGGTCTTCACGGACCTTGCGCAGGATGTTCAGCGATCCATCGGCTACTACCAGAGCCTGCACCGCAACGCGAAGTTGACCCGCGTGATCGGCCTCGGTGCGACCTTCAACCTGCCGGGCCTTCGCAAGTTCCTCAGCCAGCAACTGGGCATCGAGGTCACGCGTCTGGAGGGCTTCCAGCGGATCAAGATGGATGGGGAGCGGAACACGGAACTGCAGGCCAACGCCATGTCGCTCGCGACGGCGACGGGGCTGGCGCTGCAGGGGCTGGACATGGAGGTGATCGCGGCCAACCTCGTGCCCGCGGCGGTGGTTCGTGCGGCGATGTGGAAGCAGAAGACGCCGTGGTTCATGGCCGCGGCGGGCGTTGGCCTGGCGGCGTGCGGGGCGATGTTCATCGGCTGGGCCCGCGACCGCGCGTCGGTCAGCGGCGGCACTCCGACGATCGTCGAGGCCGCTCGACGCGAAGCGAAGGTTCTCAAGGACCAGTGGCAGACCTTCGAGGGCGAGTTCCGTCCCGACACGCGGGCGATCGCCGCGATGGGGCTGCTGGATGACCGTTCGACGTTCGCGAAGATCACCGATGACTTCGGGCAGATCATGAACGCGATCCAGTCGGCGATCCGTCCGCTCCCGGATCAGCCGCCGGAGCAGGCGGCGACGCGCGTCACGCTCCGAGAATTCTCGACCGATTACGCGTACGGCGCCGCGTCGGCGGCCGGCGGTGATCGTGGCGAGGCGCCGGTGGCGCCCGTGGGTGTCGATGGTGCCGCGGGCGCCGGCGGCGAGGCCAAGCCGCGTATCCGCGTGACGATGCGGCTGCAGATGGCGATGACCGATCGTGAGGCGGAGGCGTTCCTGCGTGACACGGTCCGCAAGTGGCTGGAAACCAACGCCAAGCGGCCGGACATCGGGTACGAGTACGACGTGTCGTCGTTCAAGCTCGAGAAGGTCGGGCGCGATGTGGTGGGTCAGGCGTCGATTCCGCAGCCTCCTGGCGGCGGAGGCGGTGGCCCGGCCCAGCCGCCGGATGCGCCGCCCAGAGGCGGTCCGGCACCGGGCGCGCCGACGGGAAGTGTTGACCAATTGGCACCCCTGCCGCCCGCGCCGCCGGTCGCGCCGCCGGGGACGAACCTGTCGACCTACGGCGTGACGTTCGAAGCGATTCTGACCAAGCCCGCGCAGCGTGGGCAGGAGGCCCAGTCGTGAAGTTTGACATGAACGCGGTGCTGCGCTTTGCGAAGGACAAGTGGCCGGTTCTGGCCATGGGCGGAGCGGTGCTGATCGCCGCACCGACCTCGTTTTACTTCTCGACCCAGTGGCGTCAGCAGCAGATCGAGGAGTTCAACAAGCGCGTCAGCAACGACCGCAAGGATCTCACCTCGGCACGCGTGACGTACACGATCCAGCCGCTGGATCCATCCAAGCCCGCGGCGGAGTTCCCCTGGGCGCCCAACGCCGAACTCAACGAGTGGTTCCGTGCGAGGCGTGCGGAGCAGATGGCCGGGGCCGAGTCGCTGGTCAAGGCGGCGCGGGACTTTAACATCGGTCCGGCCGGGCTGAGGTCGGATGCATCGGGCAAGGTCACGCCGCTGGTGCCGGATCTGTTCCCGGCCCCGAGCGAGGCCGGACGGCAGATCCAGCCTCGCGAGATGGCGCGGGTGTACCTGACCGAGGCGCACGCGCCGTTGCTCAAGCAGATCAACGCCGGCGGGCCGCCGAGCCCCGAGAGCGTGACGCAGCGCGTCAGCGATCGGAGCGTGGAACTGACGCGGGCCAAACTCGGCCCGGCGCGGGCCGGCTCGGCGTTGACCGCCGAGGAATTCGCGGATGTGACGCGCCAGTTGACCAACTTCCGCGTGGAGTTGTACAAGCGTCGCGCGCTGGACCTTGGCGTGTATGCCGACGAGCGGCTCTTCGGGCTGCCCGCGTTCACCGACACGCTCGAGCCGTCGCTCGCCGAGTGCTGGCAGTGGCAGAGGGCTTTCTGGGTTCAGCAGGACGTCATCCGCGCGGTGGGGCTGGCCAACGCCGGAACCAGCGGTGGCGTGACCGGAGCGGTGGTCAAGCGTCTCGAGCGCGTGCTCGTGGTCGATGGCTCCTCGAGCGATCGCCCCGCGGGCGGCGGCCCGGCCGGTGATGTCGGCGGTGTGACGGATGCAGCCGCGGGCGCGACGACGACGCTGGGTGTTGAGGCTCCGCGCAACCCGGCGTTCTCGGTCACCGGCCGCGTCGGCGGGGCCGGCAACGGGCTCTACGACGTGTCGCTGGTCGATGTCGTCGCGGTTGTCAGCAGCAAGAACCTGCCGAAGCTGATCGATGCACTGGGCCGGACGAACTTCATCACGGTTCTGGACATGGACGTTTACGCGGTCGATGTCGCCGCGGAGCTTCAGCAGGGGTACTTCTACGGCGACGAGTACGTCGTCCGGGTGTCCATGCGGCTGGAGACCATCTGGCTCCACGACTGGACCCTGCCGCTGATGCCCGCGCCGGTGCGCAACCGACTGGGCCTGCCGGCGCCGACAGCCGAGTCGCCCGCGACCCCCGCGAACTGATCGTTCCTGAGTCGGCTCAATTTCTCACGGCGGATACGGACCTTCGAACCAACAAGCGCGGGCCTCTTGCCCCGCGACAGACAACGGGACGCACACCATGGCCATCGATCGCATCAATCCGTTTGAGCGCCACGTCGAGAAGTTCGTTCTCGCCGCGGCGGGTATCGCCTTTGCGGGAGTGGTGGGCTGGCAGTTCCTCTCCCAGCCGCAGGTTGACCTCGGCTCCCGAAAGGGCCTGCCGAGCGAGGCCAATCCGGAGCTCGAGAAGCTCGCCAACAAGCTCAAGTCGGAGATGACCGCGACCGAGTTCCCCAATCGCCCCACGCCCCCGAAGCCGATCACCGCCTCGGACTTTGCCACGCGATCCGGCGGGACGATCTCACGCTCGCCGCAGATCGCCTGGACCGGCCCCCGCCCGCCCAGCTTCGGCGGCGGCGACCTCGGCCCGCGCGATGGCAAGACCGTGCTCGTCCCCGCTCTGCCCGCTGTCACCGGCGTTCTGCCCCACGCGTTCATGTCGACGGTCGACGCGGCGGAGGTTTCGGCCTCTCCCGAGCTCGGCGGCCTGCTGGCCACGCAGCAAGCTCCGTTCGATCTTCCCGCTGTGACCGTTGCGGGGTCCATCAACGGTGTGGCGCTCAAGAACGCCTTCGCGACCACCCGGGACGGGCACGCCGACATGCCCGCGCCGTGGTACGAGGGCATTGAGATTGCGTACATCGAGGTGCTCCGCCAGACGCTCAAGCCCGATGGCTCCTGGAGCGACGCCGAGAGCATCAACCCACTTCCGGGTCGCTTCTCGCTCATGCCGGGCGTGAAGTCCCAGGCCCTCAAGGCCGACGAGCTTGCCAAGAGTGCGGCGGACCACCGCCGTGAGATCAAGCGGCCGGAGTTCTACACGCGTGCGACTCTCGGCGGCGAGGTTGTCGGCGAGGAGTGGCTCCCGCCCAGCGAGGCCCGCGTTCGGGCCGCGGGCGGTCAGGACCCCAACAGCGAACTTCGCGGCGAGATCCGCCGACGCGAACGTCGCCTTGCGGATGTCGAAGCAGCCATCGCGCGTCTCCAGAACCCCGGCAACCAGCCCGGCCGTCCCGGCGGTGGTCGGCCCGGTGGTGGCGGTGGCGGCCCCGGCGGCGGCGCAGGCGGCGGTGGTGCGGGCGGTGGCGGGGCGGGCGGCGGCGGCGGTGCGGCCCCCGGGCCGGATGCCGCGCGACTCGCATCCCTGACGCGCGATCGCGATCGTCTGGAGCGCGAATTGGGCGAACTGCGTTCGCGACTGACCGCAGCGGTCGGCGGAGCTGCCGCCACGGCAACCGACGGTGCGCTGCTGGCCACCGACAACGTCGAGGTCTGGTTCCACGATGTCTTCGTCAAGCGTGGGGCGACCTACCGCTACCAGGTTCGCTACGCGATCACGAACCCTGTCCTTGGGCGTGCCGAGCTCATCGACCCGTCCAACCAGGCTCTGGCCGGCGAACTGGTCCTGCTGAGCGAACCAAGCGAGTGGTCCGAGCCCATCCGCGTCGATGACAGCGTGTACTACTTCATCACGCAGGCCATCGATCCTCGCGGCAGCGCCGTCGGCGGGGCTGTGCGGCCGATGACCGCGACGGCCGAGTTCTTCACCTTCACGTGGGGCCACTGGCGCCGCGGCGTGGTGACGCTTGAGCCGGGCGACCCCCTGGTCGCCAATGTGCCCGTGCCCGATACGACCAAGATCGCCGCGGTGACCCCGGCACCCGGCGGCCCCTCGCCGGCTGGCCCCGGCGGCGGTGATGGCGGCGGCCCGGGTGGAGGACCTGGCGGCGGGTCAACCGGGGGCGGGGCTGGCGGCACTGGTGGCGGTGCCGGCGGTGGTCCGGGCGGCGCGGCCGGTGGACAGGCCCCTCGCGGCCGAGTGGACCTGCCGGTGAAGGATCTGCTCGTCGATGCACTCAAGGGGTACTTCCTGCTGGATGTGGCACCGATTCCTGATGCGGCGGGTGGTGGTGGCCGCGGACCGCAGTTCTTCGCGCGGCTTCGCGAGTCGGATGGGGCAGTGGTGATTCGCCGTCCGACGGAAGATCGAGCACGAGCGGAGTACGAGCGGCTCCAGAAGTCTCACCAGGCGGGCGAGGAGTCTCTGAGGCGAATCGCGACCGGCCAGCCGGCACCGAGCCCCGCGGGTACACCTCCGACCCCGCCGTCACCCACACCGGGCGGCCCGATCCGCCCGTGAGTTTGGCGAGAGCGGACAGATGATAGGGTTTTGAAAGGTGCAAATTGCCCGTTGATAGGTCTTTGAGCGGGATATGAGCTGTCGGCAATCGTGGATCGAATGTGGAGATTCGCAAAATCTTTGACGAGTGATTGAAGAGCACTTGACCGAGGAATGGAGGGGGCTAGACTCTCCACCCACCCGCCGCCCACCGCGACGGGACGCGTGCCGAAGACGACCGGAGTGATCCGGGGATCAACGGGTCAACACGCAGACGTCTTTGAAAACCGGATACGGACGGATGTCGTGTCTCCAGAAGCTGGAGCCGAGCGGAAGCGCAAGCGACCGATCGGGCTCTGGCGGCGTCCCGGCGATGCCGGGAGGTTTGGTGGAGGCTACGACAGGTAAGTGAATGACAAGACAAGTCGAGCGCAATGAGGAAAGTAAATCCCCGAGCGAGACCCAGGTCGCCTAGGCCTGGTTGAGCGGAGGGACTCAAGATAAAGCTCATGTTGGTTGCGTCAATCCTGAGTCGGGATCGAAAGATCGCGGCGACGGGTTGGCGGTCGAATCACAAGGGCGCACGGTGGATGTCTTGGTGTCGAGAGGCGATGAAGGACGCGGGAACCTGCGATAAGCCAGAAGGAGCCGGTAACCAGGCTGTGATCTCTGGATCTCCGAATGGGGAAACCCGACCATTAGGTCACCTACCGCTGAATGCATAGGCGGTATGGAGCGAACGCAGTGAACTGAAACATCTAAGTAACTGCAGGAAAGGAAAGCAACAGCTACTCCGTCAGTAGCGGCGAGCGAACGCGGATGAAGCGGTGTAACGAGTGAACGGGATGGAAAGCCCGGCCATAGAAGGTGATAGCCCTGTAATCGTGAACCGCGGAGCCCTCGAGTAGGTTCCAGCTCGGGAAACTGGGACTGAATATGGGGAGTCCACTCTCCAAGGCTAAGCACTCCTCGACAACCGATAGCGAATCAGTAAGGCGACTGAACGATGAAAAGTACCGTGATGAACGGTGTGAAAGAGTACCTGAAACCGTGCGCTTACAAGCGGTCGGAGCCCTTCGGGGTGACGGCGTGCCTTTTGCATAATGAGCCTGCGAGTTCGTCTGTACGGCGAGCCTAAGGTCTAACGGACCGGAGGCGGAGCGAAAGCGAGTCTGAATAGGGCGCTTAGTCGTACGGACGAGACACGAAACCTAAGTGATCTACCGTCGGTCAGAGTGAAGGGCGGGTAACTCCGCCTGGAGGCTCGAACGCATGAACGTTGAAAAGTTCTGCGATGAACTGACGGGAGGACTAAAAGTGTAATCAAACTGGGAGATAGCTTGTTCTTTCCGAAATACCTTTAGGGGTAGCCTCGCGTGTGGTTTGTGGAGGTAGAGCTACTGGATGGACTTAGGGGCCTACCCGGTCACCTGGTCCAACCAAACTCCGAATGCCACAGACATAAGCGCGGGAGAAAGACTTCGAGTGACAATATCCGAGGTCAAGAGGAGAAAAATCCTGACCGCCAGCTAAGGCCCCGAATCAATGCTCAGTTCGTAAGGAAGTCAGACTGCTGAGACATCCAGGATGTTGGCTTAGAAGCAGCCATCATTTAAAGAGTGCGTAACAGCTCACTGGACGAGGAGTTTGGCGCCGAAAATTATCGGGAATAAGCATTGAGCCGAAGCTGCGGACTCGCAAGAGTGGTAGGAAAGCGTTGCTGGGGCGGAGAAGTGGTCCGGGAACGGTCCATGGAGCGTCAGCAAGTGAACATGCAGGCTTGAGTAACGATAAAGCAGGTGAAAATCCTGCTCGCCGTAAGCCTAAGGTTTCCTGGGGAAGGTAAATCCGCCCAGGGTTAGCCGGGACCTAAGACGAGGCCGATAGGCGTAGTCGATGGAAATCAGGTCAATATTCCTGAGCCAATGCCCAATAAGGTGCGGACTTCTGGACTCTGCTGGAGGTGTCAGATCACCAGGCCGTAAGGCCGTTGCAGAGAAAGGGAGTTCCTCGAAAAGCCGGGCGAGCCCGTACTAAAACTGACACAGGTAGGCGAGGCGAATAGCCTCAGGCGCTCGAGAGAACGGTCGTGAAGGAACTAGGCAAGTTAACCCCGTAAGTTCGCGATAAGGGGGCCCTACCCGTAAGGGAGGGCGCAGAGAAAAGGCTCTGGGAACTGTTTATCAAAAACACAGCTCTGTGCGAAGACGCAAGTCGATGTATACAGAGTGACGCTTGCCCGATACCGGAATGTCAAGAGAGCGGGTCAGAGCAATCGAAGCTCGCGATCTAAGCACCGGTGAATGGCGGCCGTAACTATGACGGTCCTAAGGTAGCGAAGTTCCTTGTCGGGTAAGTTCCGACGCGCATGAATAGCGTAATCACTGGATCACTGTCTCCACGACCGACTCGGTGAAATAGTAGTGGCGGTGAAGATGCCGCCTACCCGCAGCAAGACGGAAAGACCCCGTGGACCTTTACTGTAGGTTTTCATTGGTCACGAGCATGAACTGCGTAGGATAGGTGGGAGCCTTTGACCTCATGGTTTTGGCCATGAGTAGGCACCGGTGAAATACCACCCTGTTTACGTTTGTGGCCTAACCTCGACACCCATGAATCTGGGCGAGGAACAGTGGAAGCTGGGCAGTTTGACTGGGGCGGTCTCCTCCAAAAAGATAACGGAGGAGTGCAAAGGTCGGCTCAGCACGGATGGAAACCGTGCCAAGAGTGCAATGGCATAAGCCGGCTTTACTGCAAGACCGACGGGTCGCGCAGTTACGAAAGTAGGTCATAGTGATCCTGCGATCCCGAGTGGAAGGGTCGTAGCTCAACGGATAAAAGGTACCCCGGGGATAACAGGCTGATCGCGCCCGAGCGCCCATAGCGGCGGCGCGGTTTGGCACCTCGATGTCGGCCCATCACATCCTGGGACTGAAGGCGGCCCCAAGGGTTCGGCTGTTCGCCGATTAAAGTGGTACGCGAGCTGGGTTCAGACCGGCGTGAGCCAGGTCGGTCCCTATCTGTTGTGGGCGTTGCAAACTTGAGAGGAGTCAACTTTAGTACGAGAGGATTGGGTTGGACGCACCCCTGGTGATCCAGTTGCATCGCTTGATGCACCGCTGGGTAGCTACGTGCGGCAGGGATAACCGCTGAAAGCATCTAAGCGGGAAGCCCCCCTCAAGACCAGGTTTGCTAGTCGTAAGACGTGAGACCCCTGGTAGACCACCAGGTTGATAGGCCGCAGGTGCACGGACAGAGATGTCCTCAGCTGAGCGGTACTAACGGTCAAAGGTTCGGCCGCCAACCGGTCGTCGCGAGTTCGCTCGCTCGATCCTTGGTTGCCGCAACATGAGTCAGTATTGAGCGTCCTCATTCGCTCGGCTTGTCTTCTCATTCACATCCGCGGTTGGTCTCACGGCCCGATCGCTCCGTCCAATCCGGTCTTCGCTTGCTCCGCCCAACGGCGTCGCAAGGCCTTGTCGGTGACCACACGTCAGAGGAGACACCTGTTCCCATCCCGAACACAGTAGTTAAGCTCTGATGGCCGATGATACTGCTCAGCGGGAAAGTAGGTCGTTGCCGACTTCTGGCCTCGTTCAGGTAAACCTGGACGGGGCCTTTTTCTTTTTTGCTCCGAATCCCGTCGGTCGGTCGCGTCGAATCCCGCCGCGCTGCTCAAGATTGCCCACCGACTCCGCAAGCGATTCTCGCGCCTCCACGCGGCTTACACTCTCCGCCTATGTCGAGTCCCTCGCACACGCCGACCGGCGCCGCTCTCGCCGACCACCGCACCGGTCCTGACTCGGCCGCGGATTGCCGCCGCGGATCGGAGCAGCTCGCGTGTCCGCCTGACGCGATGCACCCCGCGTCATTCGCCAAATTCGCGGATGTTTCCCCCTTCACGCCCGTTGCCGGCTCGTCCGGCAGGGCGTCCGCCGCGGCGGTTGAGACGCTCGTTGTTCTCCCGGTCTACAACGAGGCCGTGATCGCCGAGCGCTCCGTCGCACGCATCGCCGACTTCGCTCAGGGCCATCCGGGAATGGCCTTCGTCTTTGCCGATGACGGCTCGCGCGACGATACCGCCAGGATCATCCGCGCGTGCGTCGATGCGATCATCGCTCGCGATCCTTCCTTGGCTCCCCGGCTGTCCTTCCTCGCCGGCGGCGTCAACCGCGGCAAGGCCGGAATCCTCCGCCACACGCTCGAGACCCTCACCGGCCCGCTGGATCAGCCCGCTCGCCCCGGCTCTCCCGATCGCTTCGTCTTCATCGATGGCGACCTGGCATATGCCCCGGAGCACCTGCTGGAGATGGCCCGCGGCCTGAACAACTTTGACGTGGTCATCGGCTCCCGGCACATGAGCTAGGCCGGCCGCGGCCCGCAGGGCCTGCTGCGGACACTCCTGGGCGTCGGCTTCAACACGCTCTCACGCATCTGCCTCCGCCGCGCGTACCGCGACACGCAGGCCGGGCTCAAGGGCTTCCGAATGGCCGCGGCACGCGAGATCTTCCGTCGGCTGACGATCCGTGACTTTTCGTTCGATGTCGAACTGCTCTTCATCGCCCGCAAGCGCCAATTCTCCATCGCGGAAATGCCCGCGGAGGTCGATTCCGAGCACCGTCAGACGCCCTCGAGCGTCAAGCTCTTCCGCGATCCGCCCAGGATGTTCCTGAGCCTCTTGCGCATCCGCCTGAACGCCTGGCGCGGCGTGTATCGCTGAGCCACCGAACGTGCGATCGATCCTCCTGAGTTTCGACGCCGAAGAGTTCGACATTCCGCTCGAGTACGGACGCGCGATCGACCCCGATGAGCAACTCCGCATTGGCGGCGAGGGCCTCGAACGCTCGCTCGATCTCTGCGGAAGACTCGGCGCACGTGCGACGTTCTTTACCACGCTCACCATCGCCCGCGCTTTCCCCGCCCTCATCCGCCGACTCGTCGGCGAGGGGCACGAACTGGCGTCCCACGGCGTGCGTCACTCCTCGTTCACCGATGCCGACCTGCTCGAGTCCCGCACCGAGCTGGCCCGCATCGCCGGCTCCGGCGTGACCGTCCGCGGCTTTCGGCGAGCGCGCCTCGCCTGGACCGATCCGCGCACGATCCTCGACGCGGGATACACCTACAACGCTTCGGAGAACCCGATCTGGCTCCCCGGGCGGTACAACCGTCTTGGCCGACCTCGCATGCCGACGTTCGTCGACCTCGGGCCCGGTCGCACACTGCTGACCATCCCGGCCTCATGCTCCCCGCTGATCCGCTGGCCTTTGTTCTGGCTGGCGTACAAGAACTCGCCCCGCGTGCTGACGTCGATGATGTCACGCTGGACCTTGGCACACGATGGGCACCTGGCGCTGTACTTCCACCCGTGGGAGCTCTGCGACCTCAACGCCGGCGACGGCTTCGGCCTTCCCGGAGTCGTTCGTCGCGTCAGCGGCGACCGCTTTGCGCGGCTCCTCGAATTGACCCTGAATCAGTTGCGGAGCGGTCCCGGCGTGGATTTCGGTCTTTACGCTGACCTTGATGACCAGGCCCGCGCGGACCGCACGCGGCATCCGCTGCGTGTCGCCCCGCCCGAACCCCGGCCGAGCTGAATCGGCCGCCGCGCCGGCTCGCAGCCGGCTGAGCCCGATGGATGGATGCGTGACCATGCAACGACTCTTCCAGGGCATCGCGGCCCACATCCTTGATCGACGAAACTGGATCGAGGCCGGGACGCACCCCGCGGCGTGGCTGCTGTGGATGCTGGTCATCGTGACCGTCTGCGTTCTGGCCGCCCGCGGACAGGGTGCCAACAGCGTTACTCAGGTATATCGCGACGCCGCGAGCGCGTGGATCGACGGCCGGTCGATGTACCCGCCGACGGAGCAGATCAACGGCGACGGCTGGATCTATCCGCCGCCGACCGTGATGGTGTTCATGCCCAAGGCGATCATCGAACGCGGCACTCGCGCCGTCGTCGCGCCGCATCTCGGCAACGAGCGGGCCGCCGCGGTCGCGATCGCGACGGGCGATGTGTTCTGGCGCGTTGTTTCCGGGATGATTCTGGCGCTGTCGATCTTCAGACTCTCTCGCCTGCTTTGCGCCCGCGGCCACGGCGAGTGGTTCTTCATGATGACACTGCTGGCGATCCCGGCCAGCCTCGGGAGCATGCTCAACGGCCAGATCAACGTGCTCATGGCCGGCGCGATTGTGCTGGGGTTCGTGGGGATCGCCGAGCGGCGATGGGGGTGGGCGTGTGTGTGGCTCACGCTGGCGCTGGTCTGCAAGCCCGCAGGGGTGGTGGGGGTGCTGCTGGCCGCGGCGCTCTGGCCGCGGCAGATGTGGCGTTTGGTGCCGCTGATTGCCCTGGCCCTGCTGCTGCCGATGAGCATGAACGCGCCGGCGTACGTGCTCAGCGAGTATCAAGCCGCGGCGGAAGCCATCAGCGTCGCATCTCGCCTCGACACACGTGTGTTTGCGGACCTCGGCGGCTTGCTCACTACACTGGGAGTGTTCCCGGGCGGGGCCGCGATGACCGTCCTGCGCGTGGCCGTTTCGCTCGTCGTTCTGCTGCTGTGCTGGTGCGCGCTGCGCCGGCTCGGGCCGGTGTACGGCGCGGTGATGACGATGGTGCTTTGCGCCGCCGCGATGCTCTTGCTCAGCCCGCGCACCGAGGGGAACACGTACGTGCTGCTCGGTCCGGGCGTGGCCGTGCTCGCGGCCATGTGCCTGCTCGCCGAGCCGCCGCTCAAGCGGACGGTCATGGGGTACACGCTTGTGGGTGTCGCGATCGTGCTGGGTGTGGCCCATGCCATCTCGCCGGTGCTGCTCGGCTCGTCCAGCGACTCGGCCATCCGGCCCGCCGGTGCGATCGTGGTCGCCGCGTGCGCGGCGGTGCTGACGCTCGTCGGTGCGGGCGGGCTTCCCGGGGTCCGCACGAAGTGGCGCCCGATCACGACCGGTCACGCCGGCCCGGGCACCTCCCCAGCGACCGAACCGCGCTCCCCGGCGTATGCTCGGAGTTGATGGCAGACACCTCCTCATCGTCCGCGCACGCCCCCGCTCAGGCCGTCTCCGGCATCATGCCCCCGGCCATTCCTGTCCGCGGCGTCCGCATCGCCGGCACGGGCAGCCAACTGCCCAGCAAGGTCATCTCCAACGACTTGCTCGCCAGCGTCGTGCAGACCAACGACGAGTGGATTCAGCAGCGCACCGGCATCCGCGAACGCCGAATGTGCGACCGCTCAAAGGGTGAGAGCAACCGCTGGCTCTGTACCGAGAGCCTCCGCAAGGCGCTGGCCGCGGCGAACATGAAGGCCAGCGAACTGGACCTGATCATCTGCGGCACCATCAGCCAGGACATGCGCTGCCCGAGCACCGCCTGCCTGGTCGCCGCGGACCTTGGCGCGGGCACCGCCGCGGCGTGGGATCTCGGGGCCGCCTGCTGCGGCTTTGTCTACCCGCTGAACGTCGCTCATGACCTCATCCGCGTCGGCACGCACAAGGCCATCGGGATCATCGGCTGCGACACCATCACCGCGATCCTCGATTACCACAACCGCGGCGTGTGCATCCTCTTCGGCGATGGCGCCGGCGCCGCGGTGCTCGTGGCCGACAGCGACCCGTCCCGGGGCTGTCTGGCGCAGGTGAACAAGGCCGATGGCACAGGCTGGACGGACTTGTTCCAGCCCGCGGAGGAGTGGCAGATCCCCGAGGGCGTCGATCGCACCACGACGAAACTCGGTTGCCTGCAGATGAACGGCAAGGCCGTGTTCAAGTTCGCCGTCGGCACGTTCCAGGAACTCATCGCCGAGACGCTGACCAAGGCCGGCATTTCCGCGGAACAAGTCGACGTGTTCGTCTGCCACCAGAGCAACGCTCGCATCCTCGACGCCGCCCGCGAGCGATTCGGCATCCCGCCCGAGAAGCTCCACGTCAACATCGACCGCGTCGGCAACACCAGTGCGGGCAGCGTCCCGCTCGTGCTCGATGAACTCATGCTCGCCGGCAAGATCAAGCCGGGCATGATCGTGATGTTCGTCGCCTTCGGCGCCGGCCTGACGTGGACCAGCAGCCTCTGGCGAGTCTGAGTCGATGCGCCGCCGACCCGGCGTTTACTCCGCGTCCCAGTCGTGGCCGCGGGTCATCGCCGAGCCCAGCAGCGACCAGGCCATCATCGGGTTCGCGTCAAGCCCTGCTCCCGACGGGAAGTGCAGGTGTCCGAACAGGACCGCCGAGATCACCATGTGGCACCGCGCCGATGCCTCCTGATCGGTCATCGGCTCGAAGTACTCCGGGTCCTGCGAGACCAGGAGCCGCTTTGCGAGCACCATCCCCGGGCGTGAGGGCCGCGAAACGAACTCCACGACGTATGCGACCGCGGAGGTCCACGACCGCATCAGGAACAATCTGTTGCGCCGGAGGTAGATGAACCACTTTTCCTCCATCACGCACGGCCGGAAGCCGACCCTCATCAATGCGAACTCGCGATCTGTGAATTGCCAGCAGATCGGGACCAGTCGCGGATTGATCGGGTCTCGCACCGCTCGGAGCCAGACTGTCTCCACATCCGTCCGAGGCCGAGGCTCGGGCACGTACGAGAGATCGGTACCCTCGGTCGGCTGTGCGGGTTCGACCGCCTCCGTCTCCTTCTGACGCGACTTCCTGGGTGCTTTGCCGCTCGATGCCCCGGGCGTCTTGGCGGTCTTCTTTGCGGCCTTGCCGCGAGGCTTCTTCGCGGGCTTGTCGTGCTCGTGCATCGGTGCAGCATACACGCCGGGGTGCCGCTAGACTGTTGCATGAAGGTTCTGGTCAACGGCAAGAGCATCGACCTGCCCGACGGCGCAAGTGTCCGCGCACTGATCGAGCATCTCGGGCTTGCAAACGCGGCATGTGCTGTCGAGGTGAACAAGGCCCTGGTTCGCAAGGCCGCGCACGAGCAGCACACGCTCCGCGATGGCGACACGGTCGAGGTCGTCACGCTTGTCGGCGGCGGGTGAAGTTGTACGTCTGTATCCGGTCACCACACCATCCCGAGGAGTTCCAATGAACGATCAGCCAACAAGCATGAACCGTCGCGAAGTCCTCGGCACCCTCGGTGCCGTGGCCGGCTTGGCCTCCATCGCGACGATCCCCGGCCTGGCCAACGGCGCGCAGAACAATCTCCCGACCAGCCCCGTTCCCGGCGCGCCCTCCGCCGTGAAGTGGCCATTCTCGCCCGAGTCCATGGGCTTCGATGCCGCCAAGGGCGTCTTCAGCCTGCCCCCTCTGCCGTACGCGCCCGAGGCGCTCGAGCCGCATATCGACAAGGCCACGATGGAGATCCATCACGGCCGCCATCATCAGGCGTACGTCAACGGCCTGAACAAGGCCCTCGCCGAAATCGCCAAACTCCGCGAGCCCGGTGCCGACGCGGCGATGCATCGCCACTGGATGCGCGAACTGGCCTTCAACGCCGCCGGCCACGCCAACCACGTTCTCTTCTGGAACTGCATGCACGCCCCTAAAGACAAGGGCGGCAAGGGCGGCGGCCAGCCCGAAGGGAAACTCGCCGAGGCCATCACCCAATCCTTCGGCTCGTTCGAGGCCTTCAGCGCTCAGTTCCGCAGCACCGCCTCAACGGTCGAGGGCAACGGCTGGGCGTGGCTGGTGATCAATCACGCGATGGGCAACAGGCTGATGGTCATGGCCAGCGAGCGCCAGCAGGACCTGTTTGCCTGGGGCACCACGCCGATTCTCGGCGTTGATGTCTGGGAGCACGCCTATTACCTCAAGTATCAGAACAAGCGGGCGGACTACGTCGCCGCGTTCATGAACGTGGTCAACTGGCCCACCGTCGCGGCGTGGCACGCGATGGCGGCACACTGAGGACGCTTATGCCGAGCCGCCGATCCAGCAAGAACGCCGAGCCCGAGCAGGACACCTCAGCAGGTGGGCCTGCCGATCTCGAGTGGTTCGCCAAGCCCGACAGCCCGGAAGGGGGCAAGGGCCTGCGATTTTCCTGCACGATGTGCGGCAATTGCTGCACGGGGCCAACGGGATACGTGCTGGTCAACGACGATGAGTGCTCCGACATGGCCCGCAAACTGGGGATGACCATGGAGGCATTCCTGGCCGAGCACACGCACATGATGCCGCTGGGCCGTTCGCTCAACGAGCGCAAGACCAAGCATGGCTACGACTGCGTGTTCCTCGATCGCCAGAAGATCCCCGGAAAGGCGGTCTGCGGCTTGTACGAGGCCCGGCCGCGGCAGTGCAAGACTTGGCCATGGTGGAGCAGCGTCATCGCCACGCGCGACGACTACGACCAGGCGCAGAAGAAGTGCCCGGGGCTGGGCAAGGGGACGCTCGTGCCGGTGTCGGAGATCCGCATTCAGCGGAAGATCATCGAGATCTAGGCTACGAAAGGTCGTCGCGGAACTATGACGGTTCGTAGTCGATCCCAGGACGACCCCGGCGAGTCCGTGATTACGCGGGCATGGATCGAGCACGCGGGGGTCGGCTCGGCGGCGGCGGCGGAGTTGGAGGCGATTTATGCCGAGGCTGGGCGGGAAATCGCCCGTCGGGGACCGGCATGTTGGGCCTCGGGGCGGTGCTGCAACTTCGCCAAGGCCGGGCATCGGCTGTACGTGACGGGGCTTGAGGCGGCGTATTGCGTCGCTCGCTTAACGCCGCCGATGACGCTGACGGTCGAGGGGATCAGGCTCGCGCGGGAGGGTGGGGGATGTCCGTTTCAGGTGGCGAATCTCTGCGGGGTGCACGGCATCAAGCCGCTGGGGTGCCGCGTGTACTTTTGCGATCGGTCGGCGCAGGGGTGGCAGGGGGAGTTGACCGAGCGGCTGCTCATGGAGATTCGGGGGGTTCACGATCGGCACGGACTGGGGTATCGGTATGGCGAGTGGAGGGAGATGCTCGAGCGTGTGGGTGCCGCGGCTGGGGGCGATTGAGGCTGGCACGGCGATTGTGATTGGCATTCATGAGGGCGACGGACCGCCCCGGAGGCCGACACGATGCGACACTGGCTTTGCGCGATGCTTGCCGCTCTTGCGCTGATGGGCGCAATGCTCGCGCTGACGGCGGAGGCGATGGGGCAGCCCGGACAAGCGGGTGGCATAGGGGGGGTGGGGGGCGCGGGCGAGTCGACGGTGAGTCTGACGGACGTGGTCAGCGTCCAGGAGATCGCGCGGATTCAGGGGCAGGGCGAGAGCGTGCTGCGCGGAATCGGCATCGTCACGGGTCTCAAGGGCACGGGCGACTCCGGCGCGGACCCGGTGATGGCGCGGCCGCTGGCGCAGTTCTACGAGAGCAACGGCAATCCGATGCCCGATCTGCGTGACCTGGCCAAGGCCAAGAGCGTGGCGATGGTGGCGATCACGGCGGTGATCCCGGCGCAGGGCGCGCGGGCGGACGACACGCTGGATGTGTTTGTCACGACGACGCACACCAGCACGAGTCTGGCGGGCGGGAGGCTGTTTCTGTCGCCGCTGGCGGGGCCGCTGCCCGGTCAGGGCGTGTACGCGATCGCGGAGGGACCGATCGTGGTGGAGAACTCGGCGACGCCGACGGTGGGGCGGGTGCGGATGGGTGCGCGGGTGATCGCGGATGTTCTCGCGCCGGTGGGGCGGGAGAGCTTCACGCTGATTCTCGAGCCGACCTATCGGCACTTCGCGGTGGCGGATCAGTTGGCGGACACGATCAACGCGCTGGCGCCCGAGCCCGAGGGCGACGAGCAGGGCGCGGCGTATGCGCCGCTGGCCGAGGCTCTGGATGATGTGAGCGTTCGGGTGACGATCCCGGTTGCGGAGCGTGGGAACAGCGCGAAGTTCATCGGCAAGGTGATGACGGCGACGATGAGCCCGAGCCTGCTGAGGTTGCCGGCCCAGGTGATCGTCAACACGAGGACCGGGTCGATCGTCGTGACGGGAAATGTGGAAGTGTCGAGCGTCGCGATCGCGCACAAGGACCTTGTGATCACCAGCACGGAGCCGGTGATCCCGCCGACGCCGCAGAACCCGGTGACGACGACCACGCGATGGACGAGCGTCGGGACGACGTCGCGCGTGAGCGACCGCGCGAGGATCCAGGATCTGCTGGCGGCGTTCAAGCAGATGGATGTGCCGATCGAGGACCAGATCAACATCCTGACGCAGATCCACCGATCGGGACGGCTGCACGCGCGGCTGGTGATCGACTGACCGGAACGGGCACAGCGGCGCAGCGGCAGCGGCGGACTTATGGAGGTTTCTTGTGCGGGTTGACGGGAACATGAACCTGGGGATCGACTCGGCGGCGCTGCGGCGCGGCGAGGTTGCGTCATCGCGTGCGGCGGATCTTTCCGGTGCACGGCGAGCGGTCTGGGGCGAGGTTCTCAATCGGCCCGTGGCCGCGGGGGCGGGCGGCGCGACGGAGGCGGACCCGGATGTCGAGTCGGCGCGGCGGGCGCGCAAGGCCGCGGAGGACTTCGTGTCGATCGCGTTCGTGCAGCCGATTCTCAAGGAGTTTCGCGCCAGCAACCGTGCCGCGGCACCCTTTGCGCCTGGCCCTGCGGAGCGGTCCTTCGGGGCGCTGCTGGACCAGATGATGGCGGGGGATGTTGTGCGAGCATCGAACTTCGGGCTGGTCGACCGGCTTGCGGGGGATCTCAACAGCAGGCGACTGAAGGGGCGAAGCGCGGGCGAGCGGGGCGGGGAAGCGGATGGCGCGGCTGAGAAGAACGCGGGTGCGGAGTCGCTGGCGATGCTGCGGGCCATGGGCAACAGCGCATCGGCGATCATGGCGCGGGGCGATGTGCGACCGGTTTCGATCGGCGTAGCGGGCGCGGGCGGTTCGGCAGCGGTTGGCGGCGTGCAAGGAGGTCGGCCGTGAGCACGATGATGCGCGATGATGCGAAGGCTCGGGGCGTGCGCGCGGGCGCCTCGGGCGGGCTGACGGACCTGCAGATCCGGCGTCTGGAGGCTCTGCTGCTGGGGCTGATCGAGCATCACGAGCGGCTGGAGGGCGTGCTCGATGAGCATCGCGATGCGCTGGCCAAGGCCGACGCGGCGCGGATTGGCGTGTGTGTAGAACGTGAGCAGATGGCCGGGCGCAAACTGGCGGAACTGGATGCCGAACGAACGGCGCTGCTGCGCGAGATCGCCGGCGTGAGCCTGCGCTGGCAGTTGTCGCAGCCAGCGGGCTCGCCGGACCCGACCAAGGCGACGCTCACCAGCGTGGCGATGCGGGTGAGCGGACCGGCTCGCGATGCGCTGCTGGCGCTGGCCGGGACGCTGCGGGCGGTGATGAGCCGCGTGGTGCAGAAGCAGCAGGTCATCCGCACGGCGAGCCAGTCGCTGATGGTGCATATGCGGAGTCTGTTCGAGCAGGTGTCGCTGCAGTTGACGCACACGGGGACGTATGCCAGGCCCGGGCAGAGAGCCGCGGGGATGCACGCGAGCGCGGTGGTATCGACGCTGGACATGACCAGTTGACGAGCCCGCGTGGTGCGGCCGCGTGCTGAGGTGTGTCGGATCGCGGAGTCGACGGATCGGATCGGCGTGAAAGGGACGAACGCATGAGCCTCTCAACCAGCCTGCAGATCGGACGCAGCGCCCTGACGGCGGGGCAGATGGCGATTCAGATCGCGGGCAACAACGTCTCCAACGCCACCACGCCCGGATACTCGCGGCAGACGCTCTCGCTCACGCCCACGCAGGACACTCGCTTCGGCGGGAACTTCATCGGCCGCGGGGTGAATGTTCAGGCGATCCGGCGGCAGGTCGATGACGCGCTGCAGGCGAGGCTCTGGAGCGGCCTGAGCGCCGAGAGCGCGGGATCGACGGACCTGCGGCTGCTGGGCGGTGTCGAGAACGTGATGAACGCGCTCGGCGGCACGAACCTCTCGACGCAGCTCAACGCGTTCTTCAACTCCTGGTCAACGCTGGCCGATACGCCCGGCGCGGGCGGGCCTCGGGCGCTGGTCGTGCAGCAGGGGCAGCAACTCTCGTCGTACGTCAAGAACCTTCGGTCGCAACTGGTCGATCAGCGGCTGCAGGTTGATCGGGAGCTCGGCACGAGCGTGCTGCGTGCGGATGATCTGCTGAGCCAGATCGCGAACCTCAACACGCAGATCGTCACGGCGGAGAACGGTCAGGGTGTGGCCAACGGGCTGCGCGATCAGCGGGATGCGCTGATCACCGAGCTGTCGAAGTTCATGGACATCACCGCCGTGCAGCAGGCCAACGGAAACGTTGACATTCTTGTCGCATCGCAGCCGGTGGTGCTCGCCGGGCAGACGCGCGGGCTGCAACTGAAGTTCGAGGATGACAACGGCACGACGGTGATCTCCGTCACGACGCGCGACAACCAGGAGAAGCTGGCGATCACATCCGGAACCGTCGGCTCGCTGATGCGGCAGCGCAACGAGCTGGTGACCGACACCATCCAGCGGGTCGACAATATCGCCCGGAACCTCATCCACGAGGTCAACCGGATCTACAGCCAGGGCAGCAACGGCCAGCCCGTGTCGAGCTATCAGGGCCTCACCGCGGTCGGCGCGAGCGACCTTGCGCGGTCGTTCAATGACCCGGCGAACGCGACGTTTCAGGCCCTGAACTTCAGGCCGACCAGCGGCAAGTTCAGCGTCACGGTCACCAACAACGCGACAGGGTCGAGCCAGACGGTGAACATCCCGATCGATCTGGACGGGATCAACTCGTCGTTCGCGCCGGGCTTTGCGAATGACACGAGCATGAACTCGCTCATCGCCAGCCTCAACGGCGTGTCGAACCTCACCGCGACGACCGGGCCGAACGGCGGGCTGGTGGTGAACGCGGCGAGCGGCTTTAGCGTGAGTTTCAGCGACGACACGTCCGGCGTGCTCGCGGTGCTCGGCGTGAACACGTACTTCACGGGAACCGACGCGAGCGATATCGCGGTGCGGAGCGACCTTGTCGCCTCGCCGGCGACGCTGAACGCGGCGAGGACGGAGAACGGCGCGCGTGCCGACAACGGCGCGGCCCTGGCGCTCTCGCGGCTGCGGAGCCAGACCATCACGGGGCTCAACGGCGAGACGTTCAACGCCGCGTGGAACGGCGCAACGCAGGCGGTCGCGGTGCGCGTGACGTCGAGCAAGACCAACGCGGAGGCGACGAAGCTGGTGCGAGAGAACCTCGATGCGCAGCGTTCGTCGATCTCGGGCGTGAGCATGGATGAGGAGGCGATCAATCTCGTGAACTACCAGCGGCAGTACCAGGCCGGGGCGAGGTTCATCTCGGTGGTCGATGAGATGACGCAGACGCTGCTGCAGCTGATCTGAGTCGGTGCGGCGTCAAACGCGGAGCGATCGGAGCGGTCGCGGTAACGGAACGGAGCGAACATGTCCAGCGTGCTTCCAGCCAGTGTCAGCCGAGTGTCGCAGTTCCTCGCGTCGCAGGTGACGCTCGCGAACCTCGGGCGGACGAACCTGAGCCTGTTCGATGTGCAGAACCAGATCAGTTCGGGCAACGCGATCACGCGCGCCAGCGATGACTCGGTCTCGGCCAGCGCGATCTCGATCCTGATCGATCGCCTTTCCGCGCAGAACCAGCAGAAGAAGAGCATGGCCCATGCGTCGACGGTGCTCAACGCGCTGGACTCGAGCCTGGGCGATGCGACCGATATCGTGCGTCAGGCCCAGACCATCGCCAGCAGCCAGATCGGCGTGAACTCCGACCCGACGACGCGCGCGCAGCAGGCCGTTGTCGTCGAGTCGCTCATGCAGCAGTTGCTGACGATCTCCAATCGGAGCGTTTCGGGTGTGTACTACTTCGGCGGGAGCGTGCCGAACACGCCGCCGGTCGAGTCGTTCAACGGCGGAATCCGCTACAACGCCCGCGGGACGGGCATGCTCACGGACCTTGGTACGGGCGACAGCATCCCGATCACCATCGGCGGGAACAACGCCATCGGCGAGGTCTCGGCGCGTCAGCGGAGCACGCTGGATCTGAATCCCGGGCCGTCGGGGTCTACGCAGCTCGCGGACATTTTCGGCGCCGCCGGACGCGGGTTCACGCCCGGTGTGGTTCAGTTCTCGTTCAACGGCGGGCCGGTGGCGCAGGTCGATCTGACGCAGGCCAAGAGTGTGCAGGACGTGGTCGCGGCGGTTTCGAGCGCGATCCGTCAGTACGAGACGGCCAACAGCGTGACGATCCTCGACCTTGGCGCGGTGAGCATCGGCACGCAGGGCATCACGTTCGACGTCGTCGCCGGCGGCACGCTGACGTTTACGGATCAGACCAACGCCACCACGGGTGCGGATCTCGGGCTTACGCAGGCGGCGTTTACCCCCTTGAACAATCAGGGCGCGGACCTGAACCCGAAGCTCACGCTCGGAACTTCGCTGTCGCAGATTCCCGGCCTGACGCTGCCGCTGGGCACGATCCGGCTGAGGCTCAACAACGGTGCGCAGTCGGTGGTGCGGGATGTGAACCTCAGCAGTGCGCAGCGGATCGATGATGTCCGGAACCTGATCGAGAGTTCGGGGATCGGCGCACGGGTGCAGATCAGCAGCAACGGCCGCGGGCTGGACATCTTCAACGAGGTCGCGGGGCTGAACCTGAGTGTGGAGGAGGTCGGCGGCGGAACGTCGGCGACGCAACTGGGGCTGAGGACGCTGACGGCGACGACGAGCACGACGGACTTCAACCAGGGGCGCGGGGTCAAGATCGTCGACAACGTCACCAATCCGCTGACGGGTACGCTGGATCCCAGCCGCAACACGGACTTCCGGGTGACGCTCGGGAACGGTCAGTGGTTCGATGTGGATCTGCGGCCGGCGGACATGGCGACGGTGAGCACGGTGCTGGCGCGGATCAACGCCCAGTTCGCCGCGGCGGTGGGCACCCAGAACAACCCCGCGGCTCCCGCGCTGGCGGCGGGTGACTTCACGGCGGGGCTGGTCAACGGGCCCAATGGGCTGGCGCTGGGGCAGGCGGTCGGGCCGGGGGCGATCGTGGTGACGGGCCTGAACAACTCGGGCGCGGCCGAGGACCTGGGGCTCTCGAACCTGACGTTTGATGCCGTGAGCGCAAGATACATCGGTCAGGACCGCGCAAACTTGCGCGTTGACAATCTTTTCAGCGATCTGATCGATTTGCGTCAGGCTCTTCTGGCGAACGACTCGACTGGCATAACGCTTGCTGGGCAGAGGTTGACCGCCAGTGCGGATCGGTTGTCGGCGGCGCAGGCGCTCGTCGGGACCTATTCGGCGCGGGTCAAGCAGGCGGATGAGGATCTGGCGGATCGGATCGTTCTGGATACGAAGATGCGGTCGGAGTTGCAGGAGGTGGACTTCGCGGCGGCGGCGACCCGGTTCAGCCAGTTGCAGACGCAGTTGGAGGCGGGGCTGAGGACCGCCAACGTACTGGGAAGCCGATCGTTGTTTGACTTTCTGGGTTGATGCGAGGGCAATCGGAACGACCCCCAACTCCCCGCCGGCCTGGCCTCGGCGGGGGAGACGACAGGATGTCGCCCGGCGGAGTGCCGGGAGCAGGGCATGAGGCCTCTGAGGTGGAGTTCGAGCATGGACGTGCGGACAACGCGATTCGGAACCGTGACGATTTCGGATGATCGGGTGATCACGTTCGCCAAGGGGCTGCTGGGCTTCGGGAGCTACACGCGCTTCTGCCTGCTCGAGCCGGCGGAGGACGCGTGCTTCTACTGGCTCCAGTCGGTGGAGGAGCCGAGCCTGGCGTTCGTGGTGACGGATCCGAGTTTCTTCGTGGCGGACTATTCGGTGCCGACCCGGCCCGAGCAGATGGCGGACATGGGCATCAGCCAGTTGAGCGATGCGCAGGTGTTCGTGATCGTGAACAAGGTTGATCAGACGCTGACGGGGAACCTGCAGGGCCCGCTGGTGGTCAACAGCCGGACGCGCGTGGGCGAGCAGTTTGTGCTTGCGGAGAAGAAGTGGACCACGCGGCACCCCCTGGTGGCGCTGGCCGCGCAGGCCGGTCGCAAGGCCGCGTCGGCGTGAGCCGCTGGGCCGTCGAGCGGTGATCGACGGTTCGGGCGGAGCGCTGATGGGCGTGGTGGAGCGGGCGAAGACGGGGTGGGGGCGGGCGTAGGCACAACGCGCGGCAGACGCGCACGAGTGAGAAAGCGAGCCGGCCAGGGATGGCCGATGGCCCACAGGGGCCGAACTCGCCAGAGATGCAAGGAAGGAACCGAGCATGCTGGTGCTCAGCCGACAGCGAGACGAGACGATCATGATCGGCGACGATGTGCAGATCACGATCGTGGACATCCGGGGGGACAAGGTCAGACTGGGAATCACGGCGCCGACAAAGGTCGCGGTGCACCGCAAGGAGGTGTACGACGCGATCAAGGCCGAGAACGAGCGGGCGGCGCAGATCGCCGGCGGGGACCTGGGTGCGGTGCGGAGCGTGCTGTCTCAGCCGCTGCGGCCGCGGACGGGGATCCGGCCGGTGTCGGGCGCAACACCGATTCATGCGGTGCCGGTCCACGGGGCCGGCGGGAACGGTGCGATGGGTGGGGGCGGCGGATTGGTCGACGCGACCAAGCGGACCGGCTGAGCCGGGACGCGGGGCGAAGGAGTCAAGGAGTCCGTTCCGGGCGGTGCCCGGGGCTGATGAACGGAGCAACGCAGGTCAACGGGTCGCGCAGCGACGAATCGTCGGAACGTCCAGCAGCAATCACGGAGGATTGCCATGTCACGAATCAACAGCAATGTCCCGAGCATGATCGCCCAGGCCAACTTGTCCCGGTCCCAGTCGGACCTGAACGTCCGGCTTGAGCGGCTGAGCACCGGCCTGCGGATCAACCGGGGAGCGGATGATCCGGCGGGTCTGATCGTCTCGAGCCGAATCGGTTCGGAGATCAACGGCCTCCAGCAGGCGGTCCGCAACAGCGAACGCGCCAGCTCGGTCATCTCCACGACCGAGGGATCGCTCAGCGAGGTATCGGACCTGCTCAACTCCGTTCGGGCGCTGGTCGTCGAGGCCGCCAACACCGGTGCGCTGTCGGACGAGGAACGCAAGGCCAACCAGTTGCAGATCGACTCGGCGATCGAGACGATCACCCGCATCTCCAACGCGGCGAGTTTCGGCGGGCTGAAGCTGCTCAACGGCTCTCTGGACTACATCCTTTCGGGTGTCCGGTCCAGTGCCGTGGCCAAGGCGCAGATTCTCGGCGCGAACTTCGCGGGGCGGAGCAACATCCAGGTGGATGTCGAGACCGTCGCCAGCGCCCAGACCGGGCGGCTGTACCTTCGTGGCGATTACGCCGGCGGGCCGTTCGGCAACGGACGGCTGCAGTCGTCGGTCACGCTCGAGGTTTCCGGACCCAAGGGTGTGCAGACGCTGCAGTTCCTCTCGGGTCTGAGCCTGAGCGAGGTGGTCAGCGCTGTCAATGCCTTTAAGGAGGCGACGGGTGTCTCGGCGACGCTGAATAACGGCAACGCGAACTCCGGCGTGATCTTCTCGTCGGTCGGCTTCGGCTCGGCGCAGTTCACGAGCGTGCGGAAGCTCAACAACCCTTCGGCGGCGAGCAACTTCCAGACCTATGCCCTGACGAGCAACGCCGCGGTGCCGGCGAACATCGATGTCGCCGCGCTGATCACCGGAGGGCAGTTGGTTTCGGCCAATCGCGATGCGGGTCGGGATGTATTCGCGATCGTCAACGGCAATCTGGGCACGGGCGAGGGCCTCAAGCTCTCGCTGCCCAACGCGACGAGCCTCTCGCTGGATCTGCAGCTCACCCAGGCCTTCGCCACCCGCAACGGTGCTCAGAGCAGCTTCTTCATCACCGGGGGCGGCGCGCTGTACCAACTCGGCGGCGAGATCACGGCCAGCCAGCAGATCTCCGTCGGCCTGCCGTCGATCGCGGCCAGCCGCCTTGGTGGCACGCTGATCGACGGATCGCTGCAGTTCCTGGATTCGATCCGCTCGGGCGGATCCAACGACCTCAACAGCCGGAACTTCACGAACGCCTCGTCGATCCTGACTACGGCGATCGATGAGATCAGCGTGCTCCGCGGGCGGCTCGGTGCGCTGGAGCGGAACACGCTGGATACCAACGTCCGGTCTATCCAGTCGGCGATCGAGAATCTCACGGCCAGCCAGAGCGTGATCCGGGATGCGGACTTCGCTCAGGAGACGTCAAATCTGACCAGAGCGCAGATTTTGTCCAGTGCCGGGTCCTCGGCCCTTCAGTTGTCCAACCAGCAGGCCCAGCAGGCCCTGCAGTTGCTGCGGACCTGATTCGGGCGTCGCCGAGAGTCCGAAAAACGGGCCTTGAAGGCCCATAATCGATCAACACGCGGCCCCACCCCTTCCTGGCGAAGAGGTGGGGCTGTGCCGTTTATGACGCGCATAATGACGGAACTTTGACCAGTAACCTCAAGACGCGCCCTTTTTGTTTCGATTATCCGACGGTCGGGGACCCATTCTCGGGTCATCCGATCTGTTCTCGGTACGGATGCCGAGGGCAGGGATGATCGGGCCTGCCCGCGAGTTTGCGGACGGGTGCCGAGGATCGACAGCGGGTTCGCGGACGTGTGTTTCGCGGACGGGTCGATCGGATGAGTTCTCGGCGTGCACGGAGGTTTCAAGTGGCTCGTATCAACACGAATCCCGCGTCGCTCATTGCTCAGCGCAATCTGTCGAGCAACACCAACTCGCTGAACTCAACCCTGGAGCGGTTGAGCACGGGCCTGCGGATCAACCGCGGCAAGGATGACCCGGCGGGTCTGATCGCCAGCGAGAATCTGCGTGCCGAGAAGTCGGCACTGAGCGCCGCGATCGGCAACGCGGAGCGGACGGATCAGCTCGTGAACATCGCCGAGGGCGGCTTGCAGGAGTTGAGCAATCTGCTCACCGAGGTTCGTGCGCTCGTGACCAGCAGCGCCAACACGGCGGGTCTGTCGATCGAGGAGCGTCAGGCGAATCAGTTGCAGATCGACTCGATCCTTCAGACGATCGATCGACTTGCCGACGCGACGAACTTCCAGGGCGTCAAGCTGCTCAACGGCAACCTTGACTTCACGGCCAATGCGATCGCCTCGGGCGTGAGCGACTATCGGATCAACGCCGCGAAGCTCTCCAAGGGCGGGAACGTCAGCGTCCAGGCCCTGATCACTACCAGTGCGCAGCAGGGCAGCCTGTTCCTGTCAACGGGCACGAGCCTGAACCTTGCGGGCGGCACGCAGGGCCTGTTCACGATCGAGGTCGCGGGCCAGTTCGGCAGCCGCGAGTTGAGCTTCGCCTCGGGCACGACGCGTCAGACGATCGTCGACGCGATCAACACGTACACGGATGTGACGGGCGTGAGCGCGAGCCTGTTCAACTCCTCGACCAGCGCGGGTCTGCGGCTGAACAGCACGAATTACGGCTCGGACGGCTTCGTGTCGGTGCGTGTCGTCAACGCCGCGAACATCCAGGGCGCGGGGGTCGGCGTCTATCGTGCGATCGGCACGAACGCGAATGCTCCGGACTCGTCTCAACAGACGCTCTTTACCTCGCAGGCGGCCAAGAACGCGACGCGTGACCCGGGTCAGGACCTTGTCGCGACGATCAACGGTGTCGCCGCGACCACCAAGGGCCGAACCGCCCGCATCAACACGGACTTCCTGGACGTTGAGATCACCTTCAACGCCGTGACCGCGACACGGACCAACGGCCTGTCGAGCGTCAACGCGTTCACGATTACCGGCGGCGGCGCGGACTTCCAGCTGGCCAGCCGCGTGGACATCGCGGGCAAGGTCGCCCTGGGCATTCAGTCGGTCTCGACGCGGAACCTCGGCAACTCGTCGGTGGGTCTGTTGTCGGGCCTGGCCGCGGGCAAGGAGTTCAATGTCGTCGACGGTGACCTGGTCAAGGCCGGAAAGGTGGTTGATGAAGCGATCCGTCAGGTTTCGGCGCTGCGTGGCCGGCTCGGCGCGTTCCAGAAGAACACCGTCGGCGCGACGATCCGGAACCTCGGCGTGTCGTTCGAGAACAGCTCCGCGGCCGAGAGCGTCATCCGCGATGCGGACTTTGCCAGCGAGACGGCGGCGTTGACCCGCGGGCAGATCCTGGCGCAGGCCGCGCAGAACTCGCTGGGCCTGGCCAACTCGCAGCCCCAGTCGGCGCTGCAGTTGCTCCGAGGCTAAGCCCGGCCGGACAAGCTGATCGAGCCTCCGCCGCCCGCATCATCGTGATGCGGGCGGCTTTCGTTTTGGCTGATCGCCCGGCGCGGCGTCGGATGGGGGTGGCCTTCAGGAAGCCGCGAGTGAGCGGCCCCGGGCGCGTGTCGCGATCGGTCGCGGCGATTGCGCGGCGGCTTTCGAATGTGCCGCGCGGTGCGCAAACAGTTTCGGCACTTTCAACTGCGTATGGGGACAATCGCGATCCGGCGGGGTGGGTGAGGGAAGCTGCGCGGACTGGGGCGACCCATAACGCGGTTCGTCTGGCGGGCTTGCGCGGGCGGTGACGACTGTGCGGGCGCGCGAAGATTCGCAGAGTGATTCGGTGTGGCAAGCGGGAACGACGAGCGGGGCAAGTTCCGATGAAATCCGCACGGCCCCGCGGGTGATCCGTGGTGCTGAGCGTCCGGTACGGAAGCCGGGCGCAATAGGCGTCCTGACGGGCTCTGTGTTGCCCGCAGACACGAACATGAATCCGGCTCGTTGCCGGAGCGGTTCGACAATTCAGACCAGACCACGCACGGAGGAACTATGTCTCGTATCAACACGAACCCCGCCTCGCTCATCGCTCAGCGGAATCTCTCCGCGAACAACGGGTCGCTGAACACGACCTTGGAGCGTCTGAGCACCGGCCTGCGGATCAACCGCGGCAAGGACGATCCCGCCGGCCTGATCGCCAGCGAGAATCTGCGTGCCGAGAAGGGCGCGCTGACCAGCGCGATCGGCAACGCCGAGCGTACGGATCAGCTCGTGAATATCGCCGAGGGCGGTCTTCAGGAAGTCAGCAACCTGCTGACGGACCTCCGCTCGCTGGTGACGGCCACGGCCAACAACGCCGGTCTGTCGGCTGAAGAGAAGCAGGCAAACCAGCTGCAGATCGACTCGATCCTGCAGACCATCGACCGTATCGCCGACTCGACGAACTTCCAGGGCGTCAAGCTGCTCAACGGCAACTTCGACTTCCAGACCACGAGCATCGCCTCCGGCGTGAGCGACTTCCGCGTCAACGGCGCCAAGATCGCCAAGGGCGGCTCGGTCTCCGTTCAGGCTCTGATCACGGGCTCCGCTCAGCAGGGCAGCCTGTTCCTCTCCACCGGCACGAGCCTGAACCTCAACGGTGGCACGCAGGGCCTGTTCACGATCGAGATCTCCGGCAAGCTCGGCTCCCGCGAACTGAGCTTCGCATCGGGAACGACGCGTCAGCAGATCATCGACGCCGTGAACACGTACACGGATGTGACGGGCGTCTCGGCCTCGGCCTTTACTTCGACGGGCTCGTCCAACGCCGTGCAGCTGCGCAGCACCGAGTTCGGCAGCGACAACTTCGTCTCGGTGAAGGTCGTCAACGCGGCGGGTATCACCGGCGGCTCGGGCGTCTACACGGCGCAGACCGGCAACGCCAACGCGATCAACACCTCGGGCGGCACGGCGTTCAGCGCCAACGCGGCCAAGAACGGGCTCCGCGATGAGGGACGCGACGTCGTCGCGACGATCAACGGTGTGGCCGCCACGACCCGTGGCCGCAACGCCCGGATCAACACGGACTTCCTCGATGTCGAGATCACGTTCAACTCCGCCACGGCGACGCGTACCAACGCGATCTCCAGCGTGAACGCGTTCACGATCTCCGGCGGTGGTGCCGAGTTCCAGCTGGCCAGCCGCGTGGACATCGCCGGCAAGGTCGCCCTGGGTGTGCAGAACATCGCGACGCGCAAGCTGGGCAACAGCG